>OLRB01000381.1_pt1 | contig 33951 bp, 35 predicted proteins | sample 1672751 | NCBI WGS metagenome assembly OLRB01 (sample SAMEA3136720, study PRJEB25190) | human gut metagenome | biome: human gut; feature: human-associated habitat; material: faeces | place: Austria | collected 2013
CCGTAACCGGACTAAAAACACCAGAAATAATAAAAGTAGCTGCATAGCCGAATGGCGAGCAGTATTGGTGTTATGGACGCACCCTGAAAAAAGGCGGTATCCCGTCAGATTCCAGATGCTCTGGTAACTCAGTTGCCGAGTAGTTCACCTTTATAAAATATGCATGTTATAATAGGATCATCTTAAGTAGTAAGTAAAGGAGCATGCAATATGAACAGTATTTTTCACAGAATCAGCGTAAGAAAATATGAAGACAGACCAGTAGAAAAGGAAAAAATCATGGAGATTCTGAGGGCGGGAATGCAGGCACCGAGTGCATGTAACCAGCAGCCATGGGAATTTTATGTGGTGACAGATAAAGAAAAAATCCAGAAATTATCTAAAGTGACACCATACACCGGTTGTGCAACAGGGGCACCTGTAGTAATCGTTCCCGTATATCGTACAGAAGGGCTTGTGGCACCGTCTTTTGCACAGATTGACATGGCGATTGCACAGGAAAATATCTGGCTGGAAACAGATGCGCAGGGTCTTGGCGGTGTATGGTTTGGCATTGCACCAGTGGAAGACCGTATGGAAGAAGTACACAGACTCCTGGAACTTCCGGAAAATGTGAAGGTATTTTCTATGTTTGCACTGGGTTATCCGGCAGAAACAAGACCTCAGCAGAATCGCTTTGAGCCTGAAAGAATACATTTCATAGAAAAATAAAAAGTTATTACAGATAATAAAAGAAGGAATCAAACACCAGATGGAATATGTGCGGATGTTTGAGGACTGTGGATGGGAATACCTGACAGAGTTTGAGGGATACAATTATTTCAGGAAACCAGCAGATATGATGCAGCAGAAAGAAGAAATATTCTGTGACGACATCTCCCGCCTGGACATGATGAACCGGATTTTCATAGGAAGAGTCATTCCGTTGGTTGTAATTCTTTGCGGTCTGATCTGGCAGCTTTATATATCTGCGACAGACCATAGTGAACGGGGCTGGATGCCGGTATTTATGGTACTAGTGGTTATATACATTATTATTTTTTTGCAGTTTGCAGTAAAATATTTTGCATCTCGGAAAAAGGTAAAATAATAGTATTTGTTTGACGAAACATTAATAGAAAGAGTTCATTATCTGGGGAGCAATGACCTCAGGTGATGAACTTTTTCTGAATTCTAAAAGAAATTTCAATTTTTTTGTTACCATCTGGGATTTCTTACGATATATAGTATAGCTAGGAAATTTCCTTTCGAAACACAAAACGAGGAGGACAACCCGTAAATGAAAGACAATGAGATCATATCTTTATTTGAGATAAGGGATGAGCATGCGATCGAAGCATTGAGCGACAAGTATCATCCGTACTGTTACAAGATTGCCTGGAATCTGCTTACAAATAAAGAAGATTCGGAAGAATGCCTGAATGATACCTGGTTTTCGGTCTGGTCGTTGATTCCGCCGAAGAAGCCTTCCGTGTTATCATATTTTTGTGGCAGGATCACAAGGAATTTAAGCATTGACTGTCTGCGTAAAAAATATGCCGACAGGCGTCCGGATTTGCACATGGCAGATGTCCTGGGAGAAATGGATCAGTTAAGTGTTACTTATACCATTGAGGATCAGCTGGCGGAGAAAGAACTGCTGGAGATCATCAATGATTTTCTTGGAAAAATGGATGCAGAGGCCAGAGACATTTTCGTGAGAAGATACTGGTTTTTTGATTCTGTTGCGGCGATTGCCGAAAGGCATGCGATGTCCGTTGGAAGTGTGAAAATGAATCTGTACCGGAGCAGGAAAAAGCTGTTAAAGGTCTTAAAAAAGGAAGGGAAACACTTATGAAAAGATTCGATTTTTCAAAAGAATTTGGCAATATTGATCCGAAATATATCAGTGAAGCAGAGGGCGAATGGAAAGAAAAGAAAAATGTCTGGATAGCATCATTTTGGAGTAAACTGGCAGCCGCCTGTGTGATCCTGGCATTGATCTCCACTGTTTTATCGAATCCCAAAGTGCAGGCCGCGATTAAAAATCTTGCTTTATCCATAGGAGAAACTCTGGGATTTCAAAAGGAAATTGAGCCATATACGGAAGCTTTAAACATTTCCCAGACGGATCATGGAATTACTGCAAACATAAAAGAAGGTGTTCTGGATGAGGGTGTTTTGCTGTTCAGGGTGCATGCAGAAATTGATAATACCGAAGAAAATGAGAAGAAGAAAACTGCGAATATTTCATCTTTTAGGAATACGGGGATCACACTTGATATGGGTAAAACTACAATAAACGGACAGAAGCTGGATGAATATATGAATGCGGAGTATTCTCCTTATTCTGTAGATGATTTATTAGATGCAGATGCAGATAGCGATGAAAAGGAATATGACCGTGTACAGGAGTACCGCTTTCATGCACCGACAGATCTCGGAGAAAATCCGGAGATACATCTTGTACTCAATGCGTTTGATTATGATGACTGGGAAAAATCAGTGGCAGAATTTACATTTGATTTTAACATTTCGCGTGAGAAAATCCTGAAGCAGACAACGAATAAAGAACTGGAAAATATTTCTGTCCAGACAGAAGAAGGTACGGTGACACTGAAAGATATTTTCCTGAACAAGTTACAGAGCAGTATCTCAGCAGATGTGCCGGAAAAATTGTTCCAGAAGTATGAAGTTGAGTTGCGTGGAACGGACAGCAAAGGAAATAAAGTGCGGTATGAGCTGAAGGATGATGCAGAAACGGAAGCCATAAGTCGTAACTGGAAATTCAAGACAGATTTCTGGAGAACTTATGGAAGTGCAGGAGATGATGAAAGACCGGGGCTTCCTGATCCTGACAGCGAATACCTGGAATTACAGCTTTATCTGAAATCCGATGATATAATGGAAAGCAATATTACTGAAACGTATGATTTAGATGACGATACCTATGCCGAAGAAGGAAAAGTGTACGATGTAGCAGATGATTCCGAATGGAAAGCTGTTGGAGAGAAGATACGGATTAATATCAGGTAAAGAGGATATTTTTTATCTGGAGTTGACAGTTCACATAATGAATTGCTGAAATATGCTAATGAGAAAATGAAAGGTTGAATGATTAATTAATAGCTTTAAGTGCGGGAATAGGAATGTACCGATAAAGGGATAAGATATCCATACATATAGACGTGAGATATAAAAAAAGCTATACTGTAAAAAAGTACCAGAGGTGGCAGCAGGAATGAAGAATAAAATTTTGGTAATCGAGGACGACCGTGCAATTTCAGAATTGTTGTGTATGAACCTGGAAGCGGCAGGATATGAAACTGTGGCAGCTTATGATGGGGAAGAAGCCCAGCGTCTGCTCTTATGGCATGAGGATGCAGATATGGCAGTGGTGGATATCATGCTGCCGGGAAAAGACGGGTTTGCACTGATGGAAGATTTTAGAACAACAGGTCTTCCAGTGATTTACCTGACCGCAAAGGATGATGTCGCTTCCAAGGTAAAGGGACTAAAATTGGGTGCAGAAGATTATATGGTAAAGCCCTTTGAGATGCTGGAACTTCTGGTGCGCATTGAGAAAGTACTGGAGAGGACCGGACGGGCCAGGAAAGTCCTGATGATCCGAAATATTATGGTGGATGTGCAAAGCCATCAGGTTTTAAAAGATGGAATCCCGGTTAATCTGAAACCAATGGAATATGATCTTTTTGTGCTGCTCCTCCAAAATAACAACATTGCCCTTGGAAGGGAAGAACTGTTGAAACGGGTCTGGGGAGAAGATTATCTGGGTGAAAGCAGGACGGTAGATGTTCATATCGGACAGCTCAGAAAAAAACTGGAACTTTATGACGAGATCAAGACGATCCCGAAGCTTGGATATCGTCTGGAGGAACAGGTATGACGCTGTGGAAACGAACAGTGATTCTTATGCTGGTAACCTTATTGTGCGCGTTGATCCCAGTGGGTGCATTAAGCATTTATGTTACAGGAAAACGAAGCCTGAATAATGCTGCTGAGACTTATGGAAGACAATTGGAAAACGGAAAGACACTTCTGGAACAATTTTGGGATAACAGCAAATATGAGCAGATGTCAGAGACCGGAAAGAAAGCTTATATGGGATTTCAATTCCAACGATGCTGTGGGACGGGCATGGCGCTGATCGATAAGAAAAGTAGTACCGCTATTGAAAACCTGACAGATTATGAAGTGGTTGCGATTGAAAATCTGGGTCTGAAGAATGAAAATGATCCATATGCTTACAAGATACAGAAATTGGGCAAGAAATACCTTCTTCTTCAAAAAGTAGCTTTATCTAAACCGGAAGGATACGAAGTCCTCTCTGTCCGGGAAGTCACAGGGCTTTTTGCAGAGCTGAGACAGACCGCTGTCTGGTTTTTGGGAATTTATCTGGCAGTGTTCCTGATTGCCGGCCTTTTTATCTACATGATGATGAAGAGAACTGTGGAACGGATGGAGAAACTGCAGGAAGTGGCGGAGAAACAGGAACTGCTCATGGGAGCACTTTCCCATGAAATGCGTACCCCGTTAACGTCCATTATCGGGTATTCGGATACCCTGCGCCATGTAAAGCTAAAAGATGAACAGAAAGACAGGGCATTGGAACATATCAACCGGGAGGGAAAACGTCTGGAGGCTCTTTCGGGAAAAATGCTGCAGCTGCTGGGACTTTATCAGAACCATGCCATACAGATGGAAATGACTCCGGCAGGTGAACTTTTAAAGAACGTTATTGATATGGAAAGGGAACCGGCAGAGAAGAAAAATGTGCAGCTGAAGACGGAATATGAAGCATTTTCCATGAAGATGGATCCTGCCTTGATGGAAAGCCTTCTGGTAAACCTGATCGACAATGCGCTAAAGGCTACGGATACAGGTGGGAGTATTCTGGTAAAAGCATATGAAACATCCGGAAAAAAGATTTTTGAGGTATCTGATAGCGGAATGGGAATTCCAGAGGAAGAGCTGGGAAAGATCACAGATGCGTTCTATATGGTGGATAAATCACGAAGCCGAAAAGAAGGTGGCTCTGGGCTTGGTCTGGCACTCTGTGTGAAGGTAGCAGAACTCCATGGCGGATTCCTGCAGATCGAAAGTCAGCCGGGAGAGGGGACAACGGTAAGGGCTGTCTTCTGATTTACAAGTTGTTTACATTTTGATGAATACATTGGAAAGGCAATATGGTACTCTTTTCTTATAAGAAGAGGGTACCTTTTTTAATACCGAAAGGAAAGGACGGAAAAAGGATGAAGAAAATAAAAATGTTTATGGGAGCCGTTCTGTGTATGAATCTTCTGGCGGTATCAGGATGTGACCGTGCTGTCCAGTCTGCTGTTGTAGAAGAAAAAGATGAAACAGATCAGAAAAAAGAGGAGAACAAGAAAACAGTTCAGGAAACAGTTGCAGAACAGGTAGAGGCACCGGAAACTTATCAGACAACGATTCAGGCAGACCTAAGATCAGCGGACCGGGAGGATAAAGAAAATCCGATGAAGTTCACCCTGACAGCGGATGCACCGGTAAAAGTGCCGGATGTAGATGCAATCTGTTTAAAAAAAGTAAAAAGAGTGGCGATTCCTGAAGAAGAACAGAATAAAATAAAAGACACATTCGGAAAAGGACAGTCCATGCAGGAAGAGAAGAATGAGAACGAACAGGCAGGGACATATACAGTAGATGGACTAACCTATCGGTATTCTTATACACAGAGTGAGCAGGTATCAGATGTGGAGGAACTTGGATTTCAGATAGCGAAGTTTATCTTTGATGATTGTGGAGATATGACCCTGGCATCGAACGAGAAAAAAGAAAGGGAAGAGCGCTTTCAAAATTATATAAAAGCAGGAAGCAGAAAAGTGTCTGAAAAGGAAGCAAAAGACAAGGTAACAAGTCTTGTTTCCGGAGACTGGGAGATATTTGAAAGTTCCTCAAAAGAACTTACCGAAGGAAACACTACTCTGGAAAAAGATGATTTTATTTTTCAACGGATGATAGATGGAATCCCGGTTAATTATGTGAGAGACACATCTTTACCTGTTAATGAGCAGGCCCTTGAATGGGAAAACGAAGATGGAACACTTCATGAAGGACAATCTGAAGGTTGGGAAAATGAAGTACTGACGATGGATTTTTGTAGTGGGACAATTCAGAGCTTTTTACATAGAAATCCCATTGAAGCATCGAATGTTTCCGATGAGGGGCTGTTTTTACTTCCTTTTGATGAGGTCAAGGATATCTTTGAAAAAACGATCACTTTGCAGGTCATGACAGAAGACAAGAATCGGATGATTGCTGTCGATGGAGGAAGCAACTACCGTTATCCGTCCATTGATGCACAGAGCGCGGAGATAACCATAACAAAGGTACAGTTGGGTTATATGCGCATGCCAGACAGTGAAGACAGAGATACCGAAGCAGTCCTGATCCCAGTGTGGGATTTTTATGGAACATGGACATCCGAAGAACCAGAGTATGAGTACGGAAATGGGGAGGATGGCCTGGTCATGGGAGACGTGACGATGGATGATGCAGGTGTTCCATTCCTTACGATCGATGCACGCGATGGCAGCGTGATACAAAGGATTCAGGCTGGGTGGGCAGTTCCTACAGGAGACAACTAAATATTTATAAAAATCTGTTATTACGAGAACCAATTTGCCTGTATATGCATCTAATTAGTGTAAAACAAAAACGTATATAAATCCGGCCGGACAGAAGGAGAAAACATATTATGACAAAAGATGCATTTATCAGGGAGGTTCGGGATGCAGAAGCCATGCTGTATCATATATCAAAGTCTATTTTGAAGAATGACTCTAAATGAGATTGCAGAGCTTGCTTGAGCGTGGTAAAATATATAATCATATCTGTATTGAATAAAATCTGAAATTGAGCTACTTAAAAAGTGACGTTGATAAAAATCCAAAAGAGAGTAAAGAATGAATGAAATAGGATATCATGGAACCTGTTCAAAACATAAAGTCAGTATAGAAAGCAATGGATTTGATCCTGCGAAATGTAACTATCGTGCTGATCATTGGCTGGGACAGGGAGTATATTTTTTTGACGATTACGAGAAAGCATTATGGTGGTCTGCAACAGCTGCTTTGCATAATAACGATTTTGGAAGAGTGATTTTTAAGGCGATTATAGAAGCACCAGATGAAGAAGTATTGGATCTGGATGATAATAAACAACTGGATGCATTTTTTGCTGAGATTATCCAATGCATAGATGAAATAGAAAAAAATTGTTCTGGAAATATGCCTGTATTTGATGATAAAAATTTTCGTGCTCTTTTCTTTGATTATTATAAGCAAAAAAAGAATATCGCTGTTATTACCAGAACATTTCAGAAAGATTATGCAGGTTATACAACGCGAAGAAACAGGAAGGATAAAGAATTACAGAAGAAAATAATGAATATTACAGGCCTTGGATTTAATGAACGTCAAATTTGTGTTTCAAAAAAAGAATGTATTAAATCAACAAAACTAATATATAATGAAGAAGAAGAGGTGATTTAATGTTAGATAAAGAATTGTTCTTTTCATTGTGCGAGAAGTATAATGTTGAATTGAGTAAAACTGCTAAAACTCCTATGATAAGAGATGCAGAGGGAGTGCATGCAATTACCGAGGAAGATGTAAAACATATTTTGACGCCGCCTCAGAAGTATTTTGATTATTCGAATAACAACATTAATACAGGTAATGTAAAGCCAGAGTTTGATTTTATGGATGATTACGCAACTGCATGCTAGGAGAAAAAATATGGAAGTCAGATCCAAATATGAAAGTGCTCTTATTTTAGACAAAATTGAAATTATAGAAAGTAGCTTTAGAAAAAAAGATGGATTGTTAGATGATCTGGAGTTAGGAGTTCAGGTTGATCATAGTTTGAATAAAATCGGTGATGATAAGTTTGAACTTATTCTTACAACTAAAGTTGCAGATCAAGATGAAAAAGTATGTGTTTGGGTAAAAGGAAGAGCAATATTTAATACTCAGCAGGAAAACATGAGTATTCTTGAAAGAAATGCTATTGCTATTTTGTTCCCATATATTAGAAGCTATATTTCTACCATAACAACTCAGCCGGGAATGGCACCTATTTTATTACCGGCAATGAATATTGTTGCGATGCTGAATGATCAAAAGAAAAATTAACATAAATGCTGTTGACATCAGTATATGGATTATAGTACTCTTCAAAAAGAAAGAAACGGGTTTGTTACCGTACGGCTATTGCCTAGGCGGGTTTGAGTGTGGTGGTAAAAGTTCGAATCCTCTAACGCACGCTAATAAAAAATAAGACACAGCGTTAAGCTGTGTCTTATTTTTTGTTCTTAGCATCAGAAATTTTTTGTGAGAACCTATTTCCCTCTTTATGCATCTAATCAGTGTAAAAGAAAAAAGCAAACATGTGTAGTAATCCAGCTGGACAAAAGGAGAAGACAAAGTTATGACAAAAGATGTATTTATTAAGGAGGTTCGGGATGCAGAAGCCATGCTGTATCATATATCAAAGTCCATTCTGAAGAATGACTCTGATTGTGGGGATGCTGTGCAGGAAGCAATTCTTAAGGCATATGAGAAACTGCCCACCTTAAAGAAAGAAAAATATTTCCGAACGTGGATCACAAGGATTTTGATCAATGAATGCAAAGGGATTCTTCGGAAAAGAAAAAATGTTATTCCATATGAAGAATATATGGACAATATGAGGCTGACTGAGGAGGACAGCTACAGCCATTTGTATATGGCGATTATGGAGCTTCCGGAGGAATTGAGGATTTTGGTAACATTGTATTATTTAGAAGGATTTTCATTGAAAGAGATCAGTGAGGCTCTGGAGATTCCTGAAGGAACGATCAAAAGCAGACTTTCACGTGCAAGAGAGTTTTTGAAGGTGCAGTTATCCGAAGAAGAGAAAAGACCGGCAACTGGGAAAAACAGCAAGCAATTAAAGAGAATAACAGGAAAGGGGAAAATGTCATGTTAGAGAACAAGTGGAATAATATCGCACCGGAAGTACCACAGGATTTTCATAATAAATTTGAAGAAACACTGAGACAGATTGAGCAGGCGGATACAGTTGATAAAAAATACAAAAGAAAAAAAATCAGTGGCCGATTATTGATTGCAGCAGCAGTGATCTGTACTGGTATGGCTGTTACTGTGGCTGCAAAAGAATTCTTTAAATGGAATGACCATCTGTTAAAAAGGCTGGAACCATCCGAAAAGCAGCAGGAAACAATGCAGGAATCAACCTATATTCAGAATATAGACCAGTCTGTAACACAGAATGGCGTGACTGTTACCCTGACAGATTCTGTTCAGGATCAGGGATTCCTGTATGCTTTTTTTGAAGTGAAAACAGATGACAGTATTTCTATGACTGATCATACTTCTTTTGAGGAGATGACACATTTTAAGATCGATGGAAAAGAAGTCTATGCAGATGATGACAACAGATTTGGAAGCTTGAGTACAGGTGTAAGTCAGGACAATCTGCTGAACTATGATCAGGATTCGGCACATTCTAAATATTTTACAGCAGGGATTTCTTATGACAGTGATTATGATCTGAGTAATAAAACCGTAGAAATTACATTAAAGAATCTTACGGATGAAGGAGATTATGATAAGACTGTTATAGCAGATGGAATATGGGATTTTAAATGGACCTTGGGTGCAGTAAAGCCTCCGACAACTCTGGAAGTGAACCGGAAATGTGATTTTGGAGGTTACGAAATTACAGTGAAAAAAATGGAAGTAACGCCTCTTTTATGGTCATTATATCTTGATTATGATGAGGCCATGAAGGTGTACGAAGATGAGAGAAACAATTTTGAACACACAGGTTCTGATTATGGCATGGACCTTTATGACAGAACTAATATTGACCAGGTGCGATATAAAGATGGAACGATTTTAACACTTGATAGGACCATGGGAGGCATCGCTGGCGGTGGAGAAAAACAGGATAAGGAAAATGGTGTCCTGATCATCAGAAACAGCTTTCCGCAACTGGTTGATGTAGATAACCTGCAGGCGGTACATTTTGGGAACATTGACCAGTGGCTTGAAGTGCGGGAATAGGAATGTGCTGATAACCACTGAAATTTAAGGAGTCAACAACATATGATAAGAAGCCGGAAAATCAGTTTTTCATTACTGATTTTCCGGCTTCTTGTAGTTGTCAAATCAATATCCAAGTGTGTCGTTAACGAGGATTACGTGGATTCTGTCAGTGTGTCTGGAGAATCTGGTAATCAGGAACTGGCAGCAGATAGTATCCATGGACTTGCAGTCAAAGCATTTGGGATACTCCCGATACAAGTTTTGTTTATGCGTTTCCAAGTACAGCTGAGATTTTAATTTCTTTTTCCTCTTCGCAAAGATCAAACGCTTCATTATCCTGTACGGTAAAGTGAACTTCGTATAATATATTGTCAGATAAAGTATCTGGTGTTTCACCAGCTTCTGTCTGAATATGCCACAATTCTGCAGGGACCTCTTTTAAAGAACCATCTGTTTCATAGGAATAAAGTTTAAGACTTCCAGTTTCTCCGGATATACCCTTCATACGCAGAGCAACCGTAGTATTTGGATGAACATTTTCAACTGTGACAGTATTCAGCCATCCTGTTACAGTTCCCTGTCCGCCATCAGCCTCAAACTTATCCTGACTTAAAACGTTTCGGTTAGCCTTGTCCAGATTGACTTTACGATAAGGCATTTCCGGAAGATATACAAATCGATCCTGTAATCTCAGAAGTTCAAGATATCCGGTTGGACAATAGAGGGCATTTCCACTGTTTCCTGCATACATGCCAATCGCCATGTTATTATATCCAGGTTTATTTGATACATTCATCGTGAACACAGTTTTACCGGTCTCAAAATCAAGCATAATATACTGCCACATGCTGGTTTCCATATCCTGAACATAACCGTAAATGTATCCGGTCGCGGTAGAAAGCTTCAGCATAGAAGTGTCAGAGAGATCACTTCTGCACCAGATGCTCTTCATTTCATAACCATCATCTGTTTTTATTGTATCTACGCGTTCCACACCAGGAGCAATCATGCTGTTTCCCTGTCTTAACCAGTTTACATCATAAATATTTTCATAGCTCTGTATGGATGAGTCGCTGTCTTCTTTCCCAAGGTTGGCACTTCCAGCACCAAACCAGTTGCACACGATCGTACTTACTGTTCCGGATCCGTTATCGTATACGATTGCTGAGTTTTCAACAGATACTTGTACATCCTCAGGAAGTTCATCGATGACTGGCATGGTTGCCATTGTTTCACCGGTTTTCATGTCCAGTGCAAGCAGATTTACCGGGTTCTGGTTGTCTGTAAACATAACAAGATCCTTTGTCAAAGATGGGGAACATCCACTTCCCCATGCAAGACAGCCACCGGTTGTAGAATCTCCTTCTTTGCTCTCTTTGGCACCGACACTTTCATAAGCAGTCTGCCATACTTTATTTATTCCATTATCTGCCTGGAACAGATAACAGTTTGTATTTGTAAGGATTACAGCGCCATCTTTTGAAGCAGAAATTCCGTTTTCTGCACCTTCACCAGGAGTTAATTCGTATACAAATACGGCATCTGACAGGTTTATTTCTTCACCGTTCAGAATAGAATCAATGGCCGCCCGGGAAATATAACCAACTGCCCCTTGCTGTTTTCGATCAGGATAAATACGGAATCCACCTGTTGCAAACCACAGATTTCCATCATAATCAAATACGACAGAAAGAAGATTCTGATCCAGTGTTTTTCCAAGTTTTTCTTCGGCAGCTGTTTTTATATCAATATCAAGTACCTTTTCAAATTCAGGAAGGACATTACCTTCGTCATCAGTTGCCTTCAGCATAAGAACATGATTGTTGCTGGTAGGACATACCAGACGGTTGCTCTCATCGACAAAGGAATAGGAACTCTGGATCATATAACCACCACCATCATGCTGTTTTGGAGAAAAGCAGCCCAGTGTCTGAGTTTCATCAGCATTGATGTCGCGAATGGCGAGCCCGCCAAGGAACGGAACTACGGCATGTCCGTAAGTGTCAAAAAAGATTGCAGGAGAAGCATTTGGATTTGTCTTCTCATAAGAAACATTGATTTCTGAATAGATATCAACAGGAAGCACCTCATCTGTAGAGTCAGTATTGTAGCAGTCATGGTGAATATTGGAATCACTTTTTGCCATATAAGGATTTTCATCCACTATTTTGGCTGTCAGAGGTTTTATTGGTAATTCTGTTGATTCAGAGGTTTCGGCTGCTTCTGTTGGTATTTCATCGGCATATACGGCAGTCAGGCTGCCTCCAGATGTCATAGTGATCATTAATGCTGTCATTGCAAGGAATAAAGTTCTTTTCTTCATTCATTTTCCTCCTGAAATTATATTGTTTAAATGATTGTTTTTTTCAATCTGAACCAGGCTCTGAGACCTTCCTGGATTTCATCGTCCCTCACTGGTTCCAGAAAAAAGTATTCTACACGAAGCCTGAAAGCATGAAGTGAAAAATCTAAATTGCTGCACCAGATAATTCCACAGCCAGGAAATAAGGAGCGCAGATGTTCTGTCGCATTGAGTCCATCTACTCCAGGTAGTACAAGAAGTACAATATCTGGTACATGCGTTTGTATCTCTTTAAAAAAAACTTCCTGATTCTGATAAGTTTCAAGTAATGGAAAAAGCTTTTGATTTATGCAGTAATCATTAATTACTTTTGCGTAATGTTCCCCTTCATGTTTTAAATCAGTTAATACTGCAATACGATACACAAATCTCCTCCTTTCACCTATATTTAAAAGCATATTTAGTGGAATCAAGTAAGTTATTGTGAGGGATATTCGTTTGTTTTATTATATGAAAAGTAAGAAGAATTTCAAGAATTCTGTCACGAAACAGCAGAAAATGGCACGAATTGCAAAAACACTTTCATGGATTGGATAAAAAAATTATGCTATACTCTTTATATGTTTCAGAAACATGAAGGGGGAGCGACTATGAGAATTGCGATTGTCGATGATATAAAAGAAGAGCGTGCGGTATTGTATGGATGGCTTAGTAACCAGCTTTCAAAAAGGAATATTCCTGGTGATTTCGTTGAGTTTGAATCAGGAGAAGAATTTCTGGCGGCAGCAAAAGAACGCCCTTTTACCGTAGTGTTTTTGGATATTTATATGAATGGCGCAAATGGAATTGAAATTGCAAGAGAACTTAGAATGTCAGATTCAGATTGTTTCCTGATTTTCACTACCACATCCACAGATCATGCATTGGAAGGATTCAGAGTCAGGGCACTGCATTATCTTGTAAAACCATATAACGAAAAAGAAATTTCAACACTGCTTGATGAAATACTCTCCAGAATTCCAGATTCTGGAAAGTACATTGATGTAAAAGTGAATGGAAGTAACATACAGATCCCTTTTAAAAATATTATTTACGCAGAACATTTTTCACACATGATCCATATACACACTACGGGCGGAAAGGAGATGCTCACCCGTCAGTCTTTTGAGGCATTTACGGCTTCGCTGAAAATGGATTCTCGCTTTTATTCATGCAATAGAGGGATTGTTATCAATTTGGAGCATGCGGTTGATTTTGATGGAAGTATGTTTCTTATGGATGATGATAATAATATTCCTGTCAGTCGTAAGCTGCTTAAAAATGCAAGGCAGACTTTTATGGAATTTTTGTTTCAGTGAGGAAAATAAAAATGAGTGAAATAATGCGTCCGATATTGGAAATTGCTGTAATTATTCCGGGTATGCTTCTTGCATATCTGCCGGTAAAGACCTGCCTGAGGCAGGCTCCTTTTAAACTTGGATTATGGATGTTTCCGCTGCTTTTGGGAATCAGCCTGTCAGGAGGTATTGTCTGTTATTATTTTCAGATTATGACTACTTTGTTTTTGATTCCTGTATTGCTGTTTCTCATGCTGCTTTATCATAAAACTCTTCAGATCTCCATTTGGAAATCCAGTAGTATTTTTCTGGCAGTCTGTGCTGTTTTTGCGTGCGTAAAAAGTCTGTCCAGGGCAGTAAATGCTATTATGATCTTTGAACCTGATATCGCAGAAAAACAATTATGGTTATGTGTGAAAGCAGGGATTTTTTATAATCTCATCTGTCTGAGCTTTGTATTGATTGCATGGTATCCTGCCACGCATATGGTACGGATTCTGATAGCAGATGAAAATTTCGCTCAGACGTGGTATATATTCTGGATCCTGCCGTTGATTTTTATCGGATTAAATCAATTCATGGTCCCAAAATATCAGAGTACTTTATATACAGGGCGGATTTTACAGATTTATATAGTAGTCAGTATTGTTCTTTTAATAATTCTGACTCTCTTTTATGCGATATTTCTTATGATGGCATTAAGTCTGAATAAAAATGCAAGGCTTCAGCAGGAAAATCATTTCCTTTCTCTGCAGCGCTCCAGATATGACAATCTTTGTGCGGCTATTGAAGAGACAAGACAGGTACGTCATGATATCCGGCATCATTATCTTCAGCTGGCTGCATTGGCAGAAAAAGGTGATATGGAAAAAATTAAAGAATATCTTTCCAGTGCCGACAGAAAAATGCCAAGTTTTGATTTCCATTTCTGCGATAATCAGGCTGTGGACAGTATACTTGGATATTATTCGAATCATGCAAAACAAGAAGGTATTCCTTTTCTGGCACAGATTGATATTCCAGATAACTTTTTGGGGGATGAGATGGATATATGTCTAGTGCTCTCAAACCTTCTGGAAAATGCAATAGAGGCAAGTCTGAAGACAGAAGATTCCAGAAGAAAGATTGTTATAAAGATGTATTTGCATCATACACATATTCTTCTGATTCAGGCTGAGAATAATTTCGATGCAAAGATACTGGAAAAGAATGGTGTTTTTCAGTCTACAAAGCATTCGGGAAATGGAATAGGAATTCAATCCATACGCCATATCACAGAAAGAAATGGTGGTGCTAGCAACTTTACATATAAGGATGGTGAATTTACAGCAAAAATCATGATCCGAATATAAAAGAAAGATTATCGATTGGATTGAGTTTGTGAGTAATGCAAAAAACACAGGAATATATTCATTCTGTTTCACGCATATTTATACCGTTCATCTCTAGACGACACATATGGTGCTTATTGGTGATACATGTAAGGCACGCATCAGCGTAGGTGTTATCGGCAAACATATCGAACCATGTACTGGCTGGAAATTGCGAGATACCTACAGTTGATTTCCTGCCATCCCTGGTATCAAGGACTTCAAAGAGATCCCGGTATTTATCAAGATCGAGTTCCATAAGACCGAAATCATCAATCACAAGCAGCTCCAGTTTGGTCAGAACACTTTCGCATGATGCTCTGCTTATTCTGCTGGATGAACCGACCAGTAATCTGGACAGCCTGAATGAAACAGTGATCCTGAAGGCTCAAAAATCCGACAGAATATGCTCACACAAAGAGGAATTATTTCGGTTGCTTTCGGAAAGTGTAATTATCTCGACATTTGGATGATTTACTATTTCAGGCCAGCAGGCTTCTGCAGGTTCCTGTAAGACGCCAAGAACAGGAATCTGTCCATCAAGAAGATGTAAGATTTCCTCACGGAATAAAGCAGCTTTTGCCTCATGTGGACCAAGCTCATCCATAATGAGCAGGGAACAGTCAGAACACATGGAAAGAATCCTGCAACCAAGACAATTGAAAGTATCTGCAGTATGCTCATTGGCTTTTCCGCACACAAACAGAAGATTCTGTTCATTTGGATCTCTGGATTCTGTCAGATGATACATATGGACAGAATACTGATCTCCCAGATATTCTTTTGTCCGTACGGTCAGAAATCCGTCTGCAGTTCCCTGGTAATTCTTTAATATTTTTTGAAGCAACGTAGATTTACCAATCTGTTTTTTTCCGGTTAAAAATATATGTCGAGCCATATCAGAATTCCTTTTTATTTTGTAGTAATACCGATTATTTTGCCATGCTATCATTTATGACAGTTCTGTAATCAGGTCGAACTGTTTTGTTTCGAACATCCCAGAGAATTCTTCCATAAGCGGAATGTGTGACTTCTTTGATTTGTCCGTCTTCATTTAAATGGGTGTGAACCCAGTCGGTGATCTTATGTACATTTTCCAGTGTGTGTTCCTCAGATGGAAGCATGTGTTCCATAAGAAAGTCAATGTATTGTTCGTCCGGAGTTACCCAGGTTTCGCGGTGAGATTTTTCATAGCTTGTTTCAGGATCATAGCCAAGTAAAAATAATATATTAAAAAGAGAGAAAAACCATCGACCATTCCACTGAGGCGTTAGTTGTCGGCCAAATACATCCTGCATGATCTGTTCCCGGAGTAAGTTCCGTCTTTCAAGATGTGTGGTGTTACAGCACCATGCCCGGCTCATTTCAATGGACTTCATCAGTCCGTTCATACCATGGAGTGCGGGGGTCATTGAACTGAATACAAGATCAAAGGCATGTTTATAACCTGCTTTTTCGATATCTAATTTTTGAAAGTCACATACATAAAGACAGGCATTACTTAATCCTTCTTTTTGAATATGTTCCATTCCGTGTGAGATCATTTTGTCGGAGATATCAAGTCCGACTACTTTATGTACGTGCCTGGCAAAGGCAGCAACAAAACGGCCGGGTCCGCATCCGATATCTGCCACATCATAATTTTTGTCAAGAAGTCCCTTTTGTTCGAGATAATTTATTGCACTGACAACACGTTCATTTCCTTTTTGATTCTTTTTGCGTGCATTTTCCCAAAATTCTGCACGTCTGTTCCACATTTCTACCGACTGCTCATTCATATCTGCAGACTGAGATTCCTGCAGAGAAATAAAGTAATCCAATACAGAATTCATTTAAGCTCCTCCCTGAAAACTACTTCATGAATTATTTACAGGTAAACAGATGGTCCGTTCACATCCGTAACGGTCATGTGCTGTTATAACATCCATTTCAATATCATATACGGATTGTAGTGTTTCAGATGTAATGACCTCCTTGGGAGTGCCGAATCCAACGACTTTTCCTGTTTTCATGAGGAGAACCTTAGTACCGACAGAAAAAGGGTGCTCAGGGCTGTGTGTCGACATGATAATGCAGTATCCCTGACGGGCAAGTCCTGAAATTACATTCATGAGAAGCTGATGATTTGCATAATCTAGATTTGCTGCCGGCTCATCCATGATAAAGATTTTTGCAGACTGACAGATGGCCCGGGCAATTAAAACCAATTGTCGCTGTCCGCCACTTAAAGATGTATATTTCTTGTTGGCAAGATGCAGTGCATTTACTTTTTCCAATGCAGAGAAAGCAGCCTCACGGTCAGGTTCTTTTGGGGTTTCAAAAGCCGAAAAATGGGAAGCACGTCCCATAATTACGACATCAAGAACGGTATAGGCAAATACGGGGGAATGGTATTGAGGAATATAGGCGATCATATTTGCCAGTGCCTTCGTTGTAAAGTCATGAATGTTTTTTCCGTCAATGGCTATTTTTCCATCAGTAACAGGAAGGGTTCCCAGCATCATGCGGAAGAGAGTTGTTTTTCCGCAGCCATTAGGGCCAAGCAGGCAAAGTACATCACCATAGTCGGCATTGCAGCTGATACCTTTTAAAACATCTCCATTTCCGTAACCGCCAAAAACATTTTCTATTGTCAGAAGCATAAACTATGCACGCTCCCTTCGTTTGATAATAAGATAGATAAAAAATGGAGCACCCATGATGCTTGTAACAACACCAAGTGGAAGTTCCATGGATAAAATGGAGCGGGCAATGTCATCAACCAGTATCAGATATCCGCCGCCAAGCATAGCGCTTGCAGGTATCAGTCGGTTATAATCCACGCCTACCAGTGCGCGTGCCAGATGTGGAATCATTAATCCCACCCATCCAATCAGGCCGCCAAGGCAAACAGCTGCAGCACTGAGTAGGGTTGAAGCAATGATAAAAATCAGACGATATTTACGAATATTTATTCCAAGACTTCTGGCTTCTTCTTCATCTAAAGTGAGCAGATTGATCTGCCAGCGAAAAATAAAGATCATACTTAGTCCAATGATCATTGGAATGACACTCCATACAAAAGAATTCATAGTAGTCTTGGTCAGACTGCCCATGAGCCAGAAGGTGATCTGTTGAAGAACGTCATTGGGATCTGCAATGTATTTGATCATGGTTACGCCCGCATTGCAGAGTGACATGATCATAGTTCCTGTCAGTACAAGACTGAGTGTGTGAGAGTGTGCAGACTTTCGGCTGATGAGGTAGGATGCGGCAACTGCAATCACACCGCCTGCAAAAGCAGAAAGCTGAATCACCCAGTTTGAAGCTCCGTTTAAAATAGCAAAAGCAGCACCAAGACTGGCACCGGATGAAACACCAAGGATGTCCGGAGATACCAGCGGATTGCGAAACATTCCCTGATAAGTGGAACCTGCTACTGAAAGGGAAGCTCCAATAAATAAAGCGGAGAGGATACGCGGCAGACGGATATTCCAGAATATGGTAGCCGCCTGCGGCAAAATATCTCCCTTATAACCAAATTTTGATAAAAATGCTTTCAGTACCTGAGAGGGGGTAAGCGGATAATATCCGACTCCAAAGGAAAGTATTATAATTATAAATAAAATTACCAGCATAACTGTCAGTAACAGACGATGACGTTTTCGCTGGGTGGTATTTATTTCTTTAGCGTTATCTGTCAGATTCATGATCACTCACCTTGTGTAACTTGACTAACTGAATTTATGGTGCTATACTCAGAAAAAAGCGAATTGTTTTTGAAAACTATTCGCATATATATTATAATGCGAAAAAGTTGTATAGTCAATTTAATAAACGTCAAATCTGACTGAATATGGAGAAAAGAAGGGAGAGAATTTATGAACAAAAAGCACAGACATCTTTTGGCGTTGCTGTTATGCTTCGTGATGACAGTCAGCCTTTTTGCAGGTTATTCGGAAACAAAAGCGGCTTCGGAAGAGACAACACAGAGTGAGGAGCAGACTGAAACACAGGAAACCGGGGAAACACGTGAGATCACAGATATGGCTGGAAGAAAGGTTACTGTCCCGGCAGCAGAAGATATAGAATCTGTTTTTTCGACAGGCCCGGTTGCTGCAATTTTTATGTATATGGTTGCACCTGATAAACTTCTGGGATGGAATTATGAATTAAATGACGTTGAGAAGTCAATTATTCTGGAAAAATATCATGATCTTCCGAATTTTGGAATGGGAGATGCGATCAATTATGAAGCTGTAATTGCTGCTAATCCTACAATTGCACTTAATTGTGGCAAAATCAATGATGCAATGGTTTCTGACTGTGATGCGTTATCGAAAAGTCTGGGAATCCCGGTTATTGCAGTGGATAACGAACTCAATAATTCGGCAGAGGCGTTTCGATTTATGGGTGAACTTCTTGGCGTAGAGGATCATGCAGAAGAGCTTGCTGAGTATTCAGAGAAGATATTTACAGATATTGCTTCACTTGCGGATATCCCGGAAGACGAGAAGGTCAGTGTATATTTTGGCAATGGAGAGGATTCTCTGGAAACTGCACCTAGAGGATCTCAGCATGCACAGATCCTTGATGCGGTCAATGTAACCAATGTTGCAGATCTGGAACTTGGAGACGGATCTCGCGTTCAGATTTCAGCTGAACAGCTTCTTGCGTGGAATCCAGATGTGATCGTTGTAAATGGTGAACCAAAAGCAGACAAAAGCGGAAACTCTGCAGCAGAAGATATTCTGAGCAATCCAGACTACGCTTCGTTAAAAGCGGTACAGGATAACAAAGTTTATGGAACTCCAAATGCACCGTTCAGCTGGGTGGATCGTCCGGCCGGACCCAATCGTCTGATTGGTATGCGTTGGCTCTCCGCAGTGGTTTATCCAGAATACATCAAATGTGATGTTAATGAAGAAATACGTGAGTTTTTTAATCTTTTCTATCATGTTGATCTATCTGATGAACAGTTGGAAAATGTTCTTAAAGGAACTTTATAAATGTCAGGCAGAGACGTGGAATAAGACTATACAATGGACGTGGAATAAGACTATACAATGAGATAAAAATCTCCGGTTCAGAGTGAACCGGAGATTTTGGCATATTAAGAAAAGTCATATCTTACGAAGTATTGCACTTCCATGCAGATCACATACAGGATCTGCGAAGAGATGGTTTTTCTGACAGAATTCATCAACAGCTTTTTTGCAGCCGGAGAACTGTGTGCTGTACACATCATGGATCAGGAGAACTCCGCCTGTAGAAAGGCGTTCATAAAACAGTGGAAGCGCAGCGGCAGTCGGAGCGTAGAGATCAGCATCCAGAGATACGAAACAGAAATCTGCATCTGTAATATCGGCAAAAGTATCCGGAAACCATCCTTTATGGATTACAGTCCGTGCAGGATCAGGCATAATGCGAAGAACAGAGTCAACATCAGTAGAAGAGAAATCACCTGTTCTGGCACGGGACAGATTACAGGAGGTCTCTATTGCCACATCTTTTTCTGAAAATCCCTCAAAAGTATCAAAAAGATGGATTTTGCGATCTGGAAAGGCAGCACTGATCAGGGAAGAAAATTCACCCTGAAAAACACCGAGTTCGGCAACATCTCCCGAAATATTTAACTGATAGATTTGCTCTGATAAGAGACGCATAACAGCAATCCGTGCATCGAACATGCGAAGGGCAGATGGATCACAAAATGGTCCGTGATAACCTAAGCTTTCCATCCGTTTTCTCATAGAGTTACGTCGTTCTTCATCTAATACACCCAGGATGATCAGATCCGGAAGAAGTGCAGCTGCATCATCTGGGGAACAGACAGGAACATGGCCAATATGCTGTCCATGCTTCCGGGAATCATTATCGGCAAAGCACAAAAGTTTACAGGAACTGCCAAGTAGTCTTGCAGTCATCTGTCCAATCTGTCCGGCACCAAAGATTACAGTTCGATATACAGGTTTTGTCATCATTTTGCGGCAGCCTTTCTGTCGGCACGAACCTCGATCATCTGTCCTGTGATGGAGATTGCTATTTCAGCCGGTGTTTCTGCTTTAATCTCAAGTCCTACAGGAGAGACAATCCGTTCCAGTTCTTGTTCAGTAACATCGTACTCTTCCACAAGCTTGCGGAAAACAGCAGCTTTTTTTGCACGGCTTCCGATAACCCCGATATAACATGCTGGTGTGGCAAGAAGCTGTGCCTGTACGATTGTGTCATAAGCATGCCCACGTGTCATCACGCAGCAGTAATCTGCATCTGTGACAGAGATACTCTGGTCCAGATGATTAAAATCACAAAGTATCGTTTCAACTGCATCCGGGAAAAGCACAGGATCAATAAATTCCGGGCGGTCGTCCAGAACGACACAGCGGAAATCAACACTTGCTAATATTGGTACAAGCTTTTGCGAAACATGTCCACCACCAAATACATAGACAGTTCCGGATGTGCCTATTTGTTCTGAAAACAAATCATAATCATCACCGCGATAACGGCATGGCTGTGCAGACAAGGACGATAATATGGATGAAGGAACAGCGGCATTTCCGATCAGGCCATAAGAAGGGCTGTAAAGACTCATGCCGGAGGTTGTCTTAAGATCACAGATCAGCCAGAAATCCTTTCGTTCCTCGTATGATTTTGCGGCAGTTTCTGTAATCTCTGAAATAACCGGATCATTATGATCAAGATACTGGAAAAAGACGGTAACATCACCACCACAGATCATACCGATATTCTCAACATCCTTACGGTTCAGTCGGAATTCATGTTCGCAGGATTCTTTTTTCTCAAGAATATCCTGAGCCATAAGTTCAGCACGATACTCGACAGCGCCGCCGCCGATAGTGCCTGCAATTCTACCGCTTTTTCCGATCAGCATGCGGGATCCGGCACCTCGTGGAGTCGATCCTGATGATGCTGTGATGGAAGCAAGCACAAGGTCATTTCCCTCCAGAAATTGCTGTTTTATTGTCTGAAATAATGTTCTCATATAAAAAACCTCCGGTAATTTTGTATGTTAAAGTGTTATGTAACAGATGGATTGTATCATATCCTGCAGCGCGAGAGCCTGCTTTAACTGGCGTTCGTGTGATTTCATCGCTTCCGGACTTTTGCATTTATGCAGATTGTCAGCAAATCTTTTTTCGATAGATACACGCTGTGTTTCCTCAATCAGTTTATCAGCCAGAAAAACAATAGCCGTTTCATCCAGTTTTGTTTCTTTTAAACCATGATGCTGTGAAATGATCTGGCTGATTTCGGGATAACCTAATTGTAAGAAAAGGTCACCGCCTGTTTTTGTGTGATGTTTCTGAAGTCTTGCAATATCATGCAGAAGCGCACCGGAGCGGATGAGCTGCTGATCAAAAAGATATCCATGAACTTTAAGTATATCACATAAACGGCAGGCCAGTTCCGTAACGGCATCGCTGTGAGCCTGTACATGCTGCGGGAGATCAACAGAATTCCTGAGCATCCGACATAATTCATCATTCAAAACAGGATGCGGCAATATGTAATGTGAATCAGATAAGGCAGCATTTCCCTCTGCATCTACTCTTAGATGATAATAAGAGCCGCATGGAAGCCGGAACTTCTGTATGTCAGATATTTCCGGATAAAGCATCCATAAATAAAAAGAGATCACATCCGTATGAGCGACAACCGCAATATTACTGTCCGAAGAATGAAGAATCCTGGAAATCGCCTGTGAAAAGCGTGTACCGGATTCCAGAGGAGTCTCTGCTCCTGGAATCGGACATTCCGGATTTTTGCCACGTGCCTCATAAATCGCCGGCCATTTTTGACGTATTTTATCAAAAGAAAGGCCGTCCCACGATCCAAGATTTCGTTCTGACAGTTCGGAAACAGTCAGATGTGGAAGGGCAGGTGCTATATGACTGGCTGTATCGACAGCCCTTGATAAAGGACTGCAGTATATTGCAGAGATCTTATCGGACAGTTCCTCGTGCAAAAGGACTGCCTGTAAGTGTCCAAGCATGGATAAAGGCAGGTCAGTCTGTCCGATACAATAAGAATGTTCATCCGGATATTGTGGCTTTCCGTGTCGTATCAGATAAAGATCACGCATTAAAAAATCCTCTGAAACAATTTTCAAATATTTTTTCTGAACAATTTCGTGTTTCTTCTGAAAAACGCGCATATCGTTTCAGAAACTCTTCACCGTATGGTGTCAGTTCACTGTGACTTCCGTTTACACCGCCCTGGCTTCTGCTGATCAATGGTTCGTGAAGTTGCGATTCCAATGTACGGATCAGATTCCAGCTGGTGGAATAGGAAATGTGCATATGCTCACAGGCATCGCGGACAGAGCCTGTTTCATGGATCAGCGTCAGAAGCGAATAAAGCTGTTCATCAAAGAATACTTTTTCGCGAGCCAGCTGAATGTGGATTTCTGAACGGATCAGACTCTGGTTGTGTGCATGGAGAAGCTCGGCATAATCCTCTGGTGTGTCGGCATCGTGAATGATTCCGGGATCCTCCACATTCAGAAAATACATGGGTGTGCCGCAGTGCTCTACAGCACCTTCAAGACCTGAACTGCCGTCATCTTTCAGGATGGAATCAATAAGTGAGGAACGGAGCAGGATCGGGTGACCGGGTTTACCCTCACAGACCGGAGTTACAAGAGGATGGTCTGCGGAGAGCATTTGAGTGACAGTCCGGGCTGTAAACAGTGGAACGTCCACAGGGGTAAAGAGCACTGTATCAACCTTGTCTTTCAGATACTCCAGTCCGATCCGGACAGAATCAAACATATGAGTTGTTGCATAGTCTTCGTTTCGAAGAAAGATTACATTATTGGAGGCAAGATGGCGCTCCAGCACATCTGCCTTATATCCTGTTACCACAACTACTTTAGAAATCCCGGCCTGCCGGAAATTATTGATCACTCGCTGGGCAATGGAAATGGATCCAAGCTGAAGCATGGGTTTAAAGTCTCCCATTCGTGATGATTTTCCGGCAGCAACAATCAAGGCACCTGTCTGCATGATAGTCACCTCCTTAAAGGCATTGTATAAAATTGGTACTATTATATCATAAAAAAAAGAAAATTGTGTGAAAATAGCCAAATTTTATTTAATTGTAATTTGCAATATTGTAAAAAAGCATGATAGAATGAATATATACATAATGATGTGGACAGGAGAACTTTTTCATGGATAAGATTTTTGAAATTACCGCAAAAGAAGTTACCATACAGGTAAAAGATGAGCGTACGGGAGTTGAATACAGCCGGACACTTCCGATGGATTATTACGAAAATGCAAATGTATTAAAACTCAGCGGTGAGAATCTGGATGGAAGCAGTTCTTCCATTGTTTTCTATTCTGCCAGAGGAATGGAAAGACTCAAAGATCTGACGGGCAAGGGTGCGGATCATGATCCATGCGGAACACATAAGCCGGAAGATCAGTAACATAATAGGGACATTTTTTTAACAGGAGGGATGCAAGATGATCAAAAAGACATTGAAGATCAATGGTGTTGAGAGAATCCTTATTCTTGATAAGGATGAAACACTGGCACAGGTTCTCCGTAATCATCTTCTTCTTACGGGATGTAAGATTGGCTGCGGTGAGGGCCATTGTGGAGCTTGTAACGTAATTATGAACGGAAAAGTTACAAGATCCTGTATCTATAAGATGAGTCGTGTTCCGGATAATGCAGAGATTACAACCATTGAAGGTGTGGGAACAATTTCTGATATGCATCCGATCCAGGTTGCCTGGATGGCATACGGATGTGCACAGTGTGGTTTCTGTTCTCCAGGTTTCATTATCTCAGCGAAGGTTCTTCTTGACAATAATCCAAGCCCGACTCGAGAAGAAGTAAGAGAATGGTTTAACAAACAGCGTAACCTTTGTCGCTGTACCGGTTACAAGCCGCTCATCGATGCAACTATGGCAGCAGCAAAAGTTATGCGTGGCGAGATGACAAAAGAGGATCTTGTTTTTAAACAGACCGGTGATTCTATTGTTGGTACAAATTATATTCGTCCATCAGCAGCACAGAAGGTAACAGGTACCTGGGATTTTGGTGCAGATGATGCCTTAAAGATGCCGGAGGGAACTCTTCGTCTGGCACTTACACAGGCAAAAGTTTCTCATGCGAACATCCTCAGCATTGATACAACAGAAGCAGAAGGCATGCCGGGGGTTTTCCGTGTTATCACTGCAAAAGACATTAAAGCAGCCGGCGGAACAAACAAGATTAATGGTCTTGTAATGCTTCCGAAACACAATAAGACAGATGGATTTGAACGTCCGGTACTCTGCGATGAGAAGATTTTCCAGTTTGGTGATGCGATTGCAATCGTAGCAGCTGATACAGAAGAACATGCACGTGCAGCGGCAGATGCAGTTAAAGTTGAGATTGAAGAACTTCCTGCATATATGAATGCAATGGATGCGATCGCACCGGATGCGGCAGAAATCCATCCAGGTGTTCCAAATGCATTCTTTGAGACAAACTGTATCAAGGGACCTGATTTTGACTGGGACAGCATTCCGGATTCACAGCAGGTAGAGATCGAATCCTACTGTTCACGTCAGCCACATCTCCATCTTGAACCGGACTGTGGTTATGGCTACATTGATGAAGATGGTATGATAACAGTGCATTCCAAATCTATCGGTATTCATCTCCATATGCCGATGATCGCTGATGGTATCGGCGTTCCGATGGAGAATTTAAGAATTGTTCAGAACCATGCGGGAGGAACCTTTGGTTACAAGTTCTCTCCGACAAATGAAGCCCTGATCGGTGCAGCTGTAAAAATTCTTGAGCGTCCTGTATCTCTGGTATTCAATCAGTTCCAGAACATTACTTATACAGGAAAGAGATCTCCTGCATTTATGAATATTAAACTTGCGGCAGATGAAAATGGTAAACTCCTTGCTCTCTGGGGCAACAATTATGTGGATCATGGTCCATATTCAGAATTTGGTGATCTGCTTACCATGAGACTTTCTCAGTTCACAGGCGCTGGTTATGGAATCAATTCTATCCGTAACAAATCTACAACAGTATTTACTAACCATGCATGGGGATCTGCTTTCCGTGCTTATGGTTCTCCGCAGTCCTATATGGGATCTGAGATCGCAATTGATGTTCTGGCAGCAAAGATGGGAATCGATCCGTTTGATATGCGTGAAATGAACTGTTACAAGGAATCTGAAGGAACCACGATCCCGACAGGTTATCCGCCGGAAGTATATTGTGAGGAAGCACTGTTCAAGACTGCACGTCCGTTGTATGAAGCAGCTAAGAAACGTGTTGCCGAGAAGAATGCAGCTTCTGATGGCAAGATAAAATATGGTATCGGTGTATCTCTTGGTGTTTATGGCTGCGGACTTGATGGTGTTGATACATCCAATGCTTTTGCAGAACTGAATCCGGATGGAACTGTTACAATGTATGCTGCATGGGAAGATCATGGACAGGGTGCGGATATGGGCGTTCTTGTATCATCTCATGAAACACTTCGTCAGGCCGGAATCAGACCTGAACAGATCAAACTTGTTATGAATGATACTAAGACATGTCCGAATGCAGGTCCGGCAGGTGGTTCTCGTTCACAGGTTATGTCAGGCAATGCATGCCGTCTGGCAGCAGAAAACCTTGTTGCAGCAATGAAGAAAGAAGATGGAACGTTCCGTACTTATGACGAAATGGTAGCGGAAGGTCTTGAAACAAAATATGAAGGTAACTGGGTAACAACCTTCTGTGCAGATCATCCGATCGATCAGGATACGGCACAGGGTGATCCGTTTGCAACTTATATGTACACGATTTTCCTTCCGGAAGTTGCAGTTAATACAGAAACCGGCAAGGTTACTGTTGAGAAATTTACATGTGTTGCCGATGTAGGTACGATCATGAACAGACTTCTTGTAGAAGGCAACTTCTATGGTGGCCTTGTACAGGGTGTGGGTCTTGCTCTGACAGAAGACTTTGAAGATTTGAACCACGATACCACTCTGAAAAATTGTGGTATCCCATACCCGAAGGATGCGCCGGATGATATTGAACTTCATTTCAATGAAACCTATCGTCCAAGTGGCCCTTATGGCGCTGCCGGCTGTGGTGAGGCTCCACTGGATGCTCCGCATCCTGCAATCCTGAATGCAATCTACAACGCGACAGGTGCACGTATTACACGTGTTCCTGCCCGTCCGGAAAGAGTTCTTGCAGCATTGAAGGAACTTGAGAAATAAATCATAAATCTGATTTTATCATGTGATATAATGAGGGGAGACGGTAAACTGTCTCCCCTTTAGAGACGAAAGAATTGTATTGATCCGGTTCACAGCAACGAAAGGAGTGCAGGCTATGACATATATACAGGAAAGAGGTTCTACTCATGTGTATCATGTAAATCGAATGTCAAAGGAAGAGATGGATCATATGATCAGTCTCTGCGTCCATGATCAGCCGGCGTACTGTGTTGCGGCCTGTCCCTTCAAAGTAGATACAAAAGAGATGCTGTTTTATGCTGCAAAAGGAAATTTTAAGAAGGCTCTGGCAATCTATGAAAAGATCACTCCATTTCCGATGATTCTCTGCGACGGATGCACGGCTCCCTGTGAAGAGAAATGTAAGCTTTGTGAAATTGGCGACGGTGTATCCATACGTGAAGTAGAGCGCGCAATTGTCCGATATGGGGAATCCGGAAAACGGAGCAGTGTTTTTCGTATAAGAAAAAAGAAAAAGGCAGTAATTTTCGGGTCAGGATTATTTCCACTGTTTCTGGCAGGGGAACTGGAGCGGAAAATGTATCCTACAACTATTTACTGTCAGGAAGAAAATTATGAAGAGTATATTGCAGCAGCTGCACATCTGTCGGAATCTGATTGTCGGAATGAAGCGAAACGTCTGAAATCCATGGATCTTGTTTTTGAATTCGGATGCAGTCTTGATCCTGTATTTATCAGAGAAAAGATGGAACTGGCAGATGTGGTTTGTGCATCAGAAGAGATTGCACAAAAGCTGGCACCACAGGAAGAAGCAGATATAGAAATCATGCTGAGAGAACAGGCCAGGATCGTCAGCGGATCAACACAATCAGTGATGGATGCTGCTTTTTCTGCAAAGAGAGCCGCCCTGACGGTAGATCTTCTCGTGCAGAATCTTTCTCCGTACAGCAACAGAGGCAGTGAAGGAGCAGTTACTACCAGGCTTTATACGAATATAGAAGGCATCAAAGGGTCAGAAAGAATCCCCTGTGGTGCAGAGGGATATTCGAAAGAAGAGGCTGTTGAGGAAGCAAAGAGATGCATACAGTGTCATTGTGATGAGTGTATAAAAAGCTGTGTTTACTTAAGTGAATATAAAAAGCATCCGGGGCTTCTGGCCCGTGAAATTTATAATAATACCCAGATTATTATGGGAGATCATCCAATGAATAAAGCGATGAATTCCTGTTCACTCTGCGGACAGTGTACGGTGACATGTCCGAACGGATTTGATATGAGTCAGGTTTGCAGATCCGCAAGAGAAAACATGGTATCCACGGATAAGATGCCATTGGCGCCGCATGAGTTTGCGTTGATGGACATGTTGTTTTCAAATTCAGAAGCTTTTTTATGTAAACCTCAGCCTGGATTTGATATCTGCAGATATGTGTTTTTTCCAGGATGTCAGGCCGGAGCGATTGCGCCGGATGTAGTCATGGATGTATATGAAGACCTGTGCAGAAGAGTTGAAGGCGGGGTTGCACTGATTCTGGGGTGCTGTGGTGCAATCAGTGAATGGGCAGGTCGTTATGAAATGACAGAAAAAGTAAATGAGCAGCTGAAACAGGAGCTTGCAAAGCTTGGCGATCCTGCAATCATAGCAGGTTGTCCGAGCTGTATGAAACAGTTAAAAGAGAGTACTAGTGCAGTGGTCACAGGAGTCTGGGAAATTCTGAAGGAAATCGGACTTCCCGAGACGGCCAGGGGACTGGAAGTACCGGTTGCAATACATGATGCCTGCGGTGCCAGAGGAGATGTACATACACAGGATACGATAAGAGAGCTTCTGACCGAAATGGGATGTACAGTTGAAAATACAGAATATTCCAGAGATCTGTCTCCCTGTTGTGGGTATGGCGGCCTGACGGCATATGCGAATAAGGATATGGCAGCCAAAATGGCAGCAAAATGTCTGGAACGTTCAGATGCACCATATGTGACATATTGCATGGCATGCAGAGATCGATTTGTCAGAGAAGGAAGAGAGTCCAGACATATTCTGGAACTACTGTATGGAGATCATGCCTGCAGTATGCCGGATATCAGCGAGAAACGATACAACAGGCTTATGCTGAAAGAAAAACTTCTGAAAAATATCTGGAATGAGGAACTGATGATGGAAAAAAAAGATTATACCGTGACCTATACAGAAGATGCGATCCGAATGATGGATGAACGTATGATCCTTAAGAGTGACGTTGAGAGAGTGCTGGCAGATTACCGAGAAAGTCAGGAAGCAGTTCTTGATGAAGAAACAAAAGAGCTGGTAGCAAGAAGTCGACTTGGAAATGTAACATTCTGGGTGCGTTTTATAGAAACAGAAGAAGGGTATCTGGTACGCAGAGCATACAGTCATCGAATGAATATTATGAAAAGGGTGGGACAATAATGGCAGTTGAGAGAAACTATTATACGATTGATCCGGAAGGAAAGCTGACCTGCAACAAATGTAAGGTTCCACTGGTAAAAGGAAAAGCAAAATTCATGTATCTGGAAAACGGTTTTCCGGTTGAGATGCCGGTCTGTCCAAAGTGTGGTTTTGTCTATGTTCCGGAGGAACTGGCTCTTGGAAAAGTTCTGGCAGTGGAACGTGCACTGGAGGACAAATAAATGAACAGACATCCGGGTGGTGAGGCACAGACACTCCATCTTCTGGAATATGTCAAATTCAGGAAAGGAATGGAAGCCCTTGATCTTGGAGCGGGTGAAGGTGAGACCGTGCGAATCCTGAAATCCCTGGGAATAAATGCACATGGAGTGGATCTTTCACCACGGAGCAGGGATGTACAGAAAGGAGATTTTCTGAACCTTGACTACACAGCAGAGAGTATGGATCTTTGCATCAGCCAGTGTGCATTTTTTGTCAGCGGAGATCAGCAAAAAGCTGTTTCAGAATGTTGGCGTGTATTGAAAAAAGGCGGATTACTCGTGTTGTCAGATCTGGATCAGGGAAATCTTGTAGAGGTTGTTAAATGTACAGGATTCTGCATTCTTCACCAGGAAGACCAGACGGCTCTCTGGAGGGAATATTATCTGGAAGCAATCTGGAATGATTCATTCTGCTGCGAGGAGTATAAGCTTCTGCAGAAGCAGTATAAAGGAAAAAAGCTAAGTTATACGGCAGTGATTGGCAGAAAGGAGTAGCATATGGACCTTTATGAAAGAATAGCGGAACTTGGGAGCATGGGATATCATTGTTCGCAGATGATGATGATCATGACGCTGGAAACCATAGGTGAAGAAAATCCACAGCTTGTAAAAGCTCTGGGTGGTCTTGGCGGAGGAATCGGTTATTGTGGAGATACATGCGGATGTCTGACAGGAGGTGCCTGTGCGATAGGATATTTCCTTGGCAACCTGGCACCGGAGGAGAAAGAAGATGTTCAGATGAAACCGGCTGTGCAGGAACTGTATCAGTGGTTCCGTGAAAAGACGGAAGAAGAATTCGGAGTGTTTTATTGTAAAGATATCACACATCTGGACTGGGGAGTGATCATGGAGAGATGTCCTGCACTCATCGCAGAGACATACATGAAAGTTATGGAAATACTGACAGAACGGGGGATAATTGAAGTTTGATTACAATTGGTAAAACGAAAAGCGTCTGTCCGGTATGTATGAAGGTACTTCCGGCTAAAAAATGTATAGGTGAAGAGGGGATTTATCTGACAAAGGAATGTGATCTTCATGGGAAATTCCGGACACTGATCTGGGAGGGAAGTGTAGCAGATTACCTCTCCTGGGGAAGAGAAAATCTGTCTGCTGAGACTCCTGTAAATCCAAAGAGTAAAGAAAAGGCCTGTCCGAATAACTGCGGGCTCTGCGAGGAACATGAACGAAAAGGCTGCTGTATGGTTCTGGAAGTTACAAAGCGCTGCAATCTTCATTGTCCGGTCTGTTTTGCTTCGGCAGGTGAAAGTCAGGAGAAAGGAGATCCTTCTATCTGTGAAATAGAAAAACAGTTTGATTTTCTGATGGAGCATGGAGGTCCGTTTAATATACAGCTTTCAGGCGGTGAGCCGACGATGAGAGATGATCTTCCTGAAATCATACGTATGGGAAGAGAAAAAGGTTTTACATTTTTTCAGCTGAATACTAATGGGATCCGCCTTGCAGAGGAAGAGGAATATGCCAGAAAACTGAAAAAAGCGGGACTGAACACGGTGTTTCTTCAGTTTGACGGAGTGAGTGATGATGTTTATCGGACGCTTCGTGGACAGGATATGATGGAAGTGAAGAAGAAAGCTGTCCGGAACTGTTCCGAGGCGGAGCTTGGAATTGCTCTGGTACCGGTCATTGCCCCCGGAGTGAATGATATGCAGGCAGGGGATATCCTGAAGTTTGCTCTGGATCATATGCCATTCGTACGAGGGGTACATTTTCAGCCAATCAGTTATTTTGGCAGGTGTTCACAGGAACGCCCGCAAAATCCGATCACGATACCGAGGATGTTGAAGCTGATCGAGGAACAGACAGATGGACTCATGAAAGCAGAGGATTTTGCCGGAGGCGGAGCTGAGAATCCATACTGTTCTTTTCATGCGAGTTATCTGAGAAAAGGTGAGAGAAAATTAAAGCTTCTTGAAAAGAAATCCGGAAAAGGATGTTGTTGTACAACCAGTGATGATTCCAGACAGTATGTTGAGAACCAGTGGAGCTACAGTACAAAAACTTATGATGAGGGTGAGATGACGCAGACAGACGCACTGGATGAGTTCCTGAATCGGGTTCATAATGAGACCTTTGCAGTATCAGGAATGCTTTTTCAGGATGCCTGGAATCTGGAACTTGACCGTCTGAAACGCTGCTATATCTGTGAAGTGGATTCGGAATATGGTATGGTACCGTTTTGTGCCTACAACCTGACTAATTCGAAAGGAACATATTTATACAGAAAGTGAAACGAACCAATATTGATGAAATGATCTGTAAGCAGGAAGGTATTGCAGAAGTTACGAGAGAAGCACTAAATAAAATACAGCTTGCTAAACTGAATGCTGTTCTGAAAAGAGAAAAAGAACGAGAGGGATTTTACAGGAATCTGCCGGAAAAACTGGAAAATCTGGATGCTTTGAAAACATTTCCGTTTACGACAGAGTCGGAGCTGGCGAAAAACAGTGGAAGGATGCTTCTGTGTTCACAGGGAGAAGTCCAGAGAGTAATTTCAGAACAGACGAGTGGAACAACCGGTGCCGGTAAACGTGTATTTTACACAGAAAGAGACTGTGAACATACGATAGAGCTTTTTATGGCGGGACTTGGTGAGTTTATTTATCCTGGAAGTACGACTATGGTTGCCATGCCGTTTTCCGGTCCCTTCGGTCTTGGAGAACTGATCGCGGAGGCCATCAGGCGTATAGGCGCAAAACCTCTCCTGACCGGAACTGGCAGAACTTACGGCGAACTAAAAACAATTCTGGAAAAAGAGCAGCCGGATACTTATGTCGGTATGCCGGTGGCACTGCTTTCCATGCTCAGAATGTGTGGAAAAGGCAGTATAAAAAGAGCTCTGGTATCTGGCGATGCCTGTCCGGAAACAGTGATGAATGCGATAGAAAAAATTCTGGAGACACAGCTCTGGCCGCATTATGGTTCCAGAGAGATGGGGCTTGGCGGAGCCATCTGCTGTGCTGCTCATGATGGCATGCATATGCGGGAAAATCATTGTATTATGGAAATCATAGATGAAAAGGGAAACGTACTTCCTGATGGAGAATGGGGAGAACTGGTGATCACAACCATTGGAATGGAGGCACAGCCTCTGATCCGGTACCGGACCGGAGACTGTACACGTATTATTCCGGGAAGATGTATCTGTGGAAGTGAAGTAAAGCGCCTGGATTTTGTGAAGCGGATCAGTCAGCCCGGAACGATCAGAGAGATGGATGATGTGTTGTTTCAGATTCCGGAACTGGTAGATTACAGTGTCAGGATCACAGAAGACAAAAAAGAAATTACAGCACTTCTCACATCAGACAAAGGAATGGAATCACTCAGGAATGTTCTGACAGACGGAGATACCATATCTCTGAATTGCAGAAAAGCAGAATGGAAAGATACAGCCTTATATTCTGCAAAACGCGTGATACTCTATTATACCGGATAATATGGACCACCACAACAGGAATTATTTGTATGCTCCATCATCTTACCTCCCAAGGAAAAAATACCGGGCTATCCATCAGGATAGTCCGGTATTGATTTTTAAATTATTCGCAAAGTTTGGAGAATTCGTCAGCTACAAACTGAACTTTTGGTCCAATGATTACCTGTACGGAAGTTTTGCCAGGTTTGATAACACCAGCAACACCAGCAGATTTGATTACTTTATCACTGACTGCAGTAATATCTTTTACTTCAAGTCTTAATCTTGTGATGCAGTTGTCAATGCTTGTGATGTTTTCTTTTCCGCCACAGCCTTCGAGGATTTTTGCTGCGACTGCTGTGTAATCGTTGCTTCCTAATTCAACTTTTTTCTCTGCTTCAAGATCGTCGTCATCTTCTCTGCCAGGAGTTTTCAGATCGAATTTCTTGATTGCAAACTGGAAGGAAAATATTTGAAACTGCCTAAGATGACGGCTGTCAGAATGAAGCTTC
>OLRB01000384.1_pt1 | contig 33883 bp, 20 predicted proteins | sample 1672751 | NCBI WGS metagenome assembly OLRB01 (sample SAMEA3136720, study PRJEB25190) | human gut metagenome | biome: human gut; feature: human-associated habitat; material: faeces | place: Austria | collected 2013
AAGTATGTCTGGTATTCCTGCAAGTGTACAACAACCAGCAAATACAATAACAGCACTTAAGACTTTCATGGTTACTTTTTTACAGTGTTCTTTTTCAGTATCATCGAGTTCTCGATTAATACACTCTACTGGTGCAGCTTTTAATATCAGTATCGCACTTACTAATATAAGAATCCACGCTGTACCTACTGTAAATTTATATTTACTGTTAAAATACATTGCCATTGTCTGTACAGTGACTGAACATATAAAACATGATCCAAAACTGTTAAGATGCACGCCACCTGCATAAGTCCGTAACAACATAAAAATCCCAGTAAATATTGCAAATTCCGGAATCATATGCATATATGTTGCTATACTCAAACAAGTTACAAAACAGCATAGCATCTCAAGTCCAATCTGAAAGCCATATTGATATATATCATATGATTCCGAAGAAACTGCACCGGTCTTAATAACATATTCTGTTATCTTTTCCGAAAGCTGTTTCATATTAAGACTTTTTCAGCTTTTTCAGAGTTTCTGGCATTTTCGGCTGATGAAAGATGTAGCAACAAGCACTATCAGCTGACATTTTTCCAAGTTTTAAAGATACATTTGCCAGTGCTTTTACTGACTGAGTTTTTACATTTTTCATTTTCATGGTAGAAATCTCCCTTCGTTTTCTTTCTAAATACAATACTACAAAAGTGCTTTCTTTTTCTTTTCCTGTAAAAAAAACGAGTATTCATGTAATTTTTCCGAAACATTACAAATATCTCTATATTTTTGTCATAAAAAAAGCTGCAGTGAATTAATCATTGCAACTTTTTTACGCTATACTTTTTTAAATACCAGCCCCACAATATCATTTCTTCTATTTTCTTACGATATTGTTGTAAATCTTCTTTCTCCAGATAATCATAGGCACCAGCTTTCAATACTGAAAAAATATCCTGTTTTGTCCCATTTTCAATTAAAACCAGAATCGGGATCATATTTCCATACTTTCTTTTTACCTTAATAATAAGTTCAAATACTCCTGTTTCTAACATTTTACTATCCAAATGCATAATAACTGCATCTGGAACAAAATGCTGATTTCCCTCCACCAAATCATAAGTACGCCATTCCAATTTGTAATCTTCTTCTATTATTTTATATGTAATTTCATAAATTACTTTATAATCACTAAACAGTAATATTTTTTTCATATCAGACCACCATAACACTTTTTGTGAAATTATTCTTTATATTATATCACCTTTTTTCTCTGCATTATTTATAATGTAATAATCCCATCTATTTATGTAATTATTCCTCTGATCCATATAATACCACCCTAATGCCAAACTGTTCCGGTATAGAATCATCAATTGTGACCGTTCCGTGATATTTAGCAACTGCTCGATATACCGATGGTAATCCAACACCATGATTCCCGACATCTGATTTCGTGGATTTCAAACTCTTATCCTTCATTTTTATCAATTGCCCCTGGTAACTATTAATCAAAAATATCAGCAAATTACTTTTATCATATTTCATTTTTATTTTAATATATTTGTTCTCCCTAACTTTTTCAGCTGCTTCTACAGCATTTTCCAACAAATTTCCAAGTATCAAACATATATCTGCACCTTTAAACGACATTTTCATAGGAATGCTCACATTAACTAAAAAATCTATCCCCTTCCTTTTTGCTACCAAATGCCAGTATCCAAGTAATGAATCAATTACAATATTTCCACTATTTGAGATAGCAGATAATGCCATACCGCTTTCTTCCATTATCTCGTTAACAAACTCTATAATTTTTTCATACTTCTCTTGTTCAGCATATGCAAGAATTGATACAAGATTATTTTTCATATTATGTTTTGCATCTCTTAACTGCAACGTAGAAATTTCTCTTTCTTGTTGATGACGTTCACACAATTCCAGTTGTTGTTCATACACCGAAGTCATTCGTCTTAATTGCAAATCATCCGTTAATTTCACATAAATATAAAAAATCAGTACATTTAAACACAGCAAAATAATCGCAGCGACTGCAGAATGAAAATATGCACGGTTACTGTTTATTTTGTAACTAAACAAAAAAATTTCATTCATAACATAAATACTTCCAATAGGAATTAAAATCAACATAACGCTATATTTAGCAGAAAATTCTGTAATTCCATTACTTGAAAACACCCTTTTTAACGAAAAAATCAGTATCAGAAATAATAATTTGGAGATAACTGATCTCAGAATTTCATATATTTGAAAATTTATAAACTGCATACAATAAATTGAAAGCACATAACCACTCAAAGTTTCTATCATCATCCAAATTGCATTAAACGCTAGAGTGAAAATACACTTATTCCATTTTCCACCTTCATAAATAAACATAACAGAAATAAATGTCACTATAATAGTAATGCTTATATTTATATAAACTGGTAATATGCTGACACTTGAAAGTACAAACTGCCATATTACAAAAACCATGTAACCGATTCCTGCCAGTATTCTTTTCTTTCTCCGTGTAAAAAATATATCAAAATAACAAGAAAACAGATATATTGCAAAAATCACAAGCAATATATCTGTCCCCTCCAGCACCATTTTATTCAGCAACATAAAATGTATCCTCCATCGAACAGTATTGTTCACTAATCACTTTTCTTCTATCTTCACTGATTGAAATTTTCTTTCCGTTATCCATTATTACAAAATTATATGCCAAACCATCCACGTGTTTATAATTGACAAGAAAAGATTGGTGCACACGTAAAAACGATATCTTGCAACTTTCTAAACTACTTTCTATCTCATTCAGTTTTCCATATAACTCATAAATATCTTTTTGCGTTACAATTAGTATCTTTCGTCTATTACTTTCAAAATACAAAATATCTCTTACTGGAACTTTATAATTTACCCGTTTATAACTATATCGGAAATAAAAGTCTGCATCATTTATATCATCAATTGCCGCTTTAAAGCATGTCTCCATCAGTTTTTCATTTACTGGTTTTACGAGAAATTGAAACGGATGTACAGAAAAAGATTCCTTCATATGATTCTCATGGCTTGTAACATAAATAATCAGAACATTTTTGTCATACTCTCGTATCTTTTTCGCTGCCGAAATACCATCTTCCTTGTCCATTTCGATATCAAGATAAATCAGGTCAAAATTATTTTTGTTTATAATAGCCTCCACTAAGCTTTTGCCATCCCAAAATACTTCCGTTTCTATATTGACTAAATTCTGTTTTGCCATTTTTTGTATTATGCTTTCCATTTTTCCTGTAGTTTGTATATCATCATCACAAATTGCTATACTCAACATTTTAATCCACTCTCTTCTGTTCTATTTTTTTCTTCTCATTAATCTTTTTAACAATTTGTATAATCGACCATATCATTTCCTGATCATATTCATCCAATTCTTTATATACTTCAACAAGATCATAGTATTGATCCAAAGTCTCATTCATCTTCATTTGTCCCTGCAAATCTCTTTTTACATCCGATATTCCCAATAAATAGTCTGTTGTCACATTAAAATAAATTGCTATCTTTTTAAGAATGTCCACTTTAATAAGTGTAATGTCTCTTTCATATTTACTGAGTAATTGCTGTGTTATTCCCAATTCTGCTGCTAAAATTTCTTGTATTAGTCCTCTTTTTTCACGAAGTTGTTTGATACGACTTTCCATAATTGATTACCTCTTAACTGTATTTTATTATCATCCTACCTTAATTTAATTTCGCCGGTACAAATAATAGAAGTAATCAATTACTTAATATTTATGTATCTCAAAGAAAAAAGCACCTTCCCGCTAAAAGACTAAATTGAAATTTTATCTCTTTCTTACATCATCCCATATTTTGAAAATATCTAATTTAAACATTACAATTTTTGTTATAACATATAAAACTAGCCCACAAATTTATATGTAATTTTTTCGACAGTTTATGTAATTTTTATCATTAAAGAAAAAGGATATTCTACTTTTGTAAATTGACATAGCCTGTGGCAAAACAACCGTTCTACAAACCTCTACCAATTCTCGAAAAAGTCACAAATAATAATACAATATTCTATGTGATCTTCCTAAAAATCAACTCTTAATGAAGGGAAATGGCTTATTTCCTATATTTCAAGTCAAAAACATAAGGAACCTCGAAAGGTTAACTAACTATGGAAAAATTAAAACTTACTACTGGATTTGCTACAAATGGCTTAAAATAAAGAGCTTCAAAAAATACGAGAGTTAAAATACTGGGAAAGTTCACACTCTAAAATCATTTAATTCTTTCGAAAGTATATTGCTCTATAAACATAATGCACAAGTTATTTTCTACCCTGTTTGTTTCAATAATTTTTTAATCTGAGCAGTCATATAGCAATGTTCAAGACGTTCACTCATATCATCACTCAAGCTAACTTATAGTAAAAAAATACAGTGCATTACCATAAAAGAGATATGTTCAGTCAATACAGAGCATCCTGTGTGATTTAACAGCCTTCATAATCGGTAAAATGATTTTGTCATTTACTAGATAACTGATATATATTTTTTCATAAAGAAATAATAAAAGAAATGCAGAAAATTTTGTCAACATCAATTTGAATACATATGCTTGTAAAAGTCATTGCCTTTATCAAACATACCGTTTATAATAAAATTATACTAGCAGCAATGAAACATAGTAACATCTAACATGCCAAGAGAATTGTATGCTAAATAAGTCTTTGTATTGTTAGATAACTAAATATTAATGATATAGCAGTTGCACACAAGTCACGTTGTTCTAACCAAAAATTTTCAAAGAACTTAACAGTAATAATGGCCTATCTTTATTGAATGGAGGAACGTAATGTATCGTATTGCAGTTATTCAAAATGAAGTGGAAATGCAACATTCGGGATATGTTGACTCTGTTCCGAAATATAGAAAACAAGATTTCGATTTGCGTGAACATGTTTTCAATCGTTTTTCAAGTGTTAATATCAGAGAATTGTTTATAGAAGGTGAAAACTACCTTCTTGACTATGACTGTATAATTATAGGAACTAATGCTACTAGCGATGGCGACGTATATAGCATTCTTTGTGATGCTGCTAACAAAGTAATCTTAGAAAAATTTATTTCTATGGGAAAGGGACTTCTTATATGCTCCCAAAAGAAATTGAGAGAGGATCCAGATGCAGCTGAAAACGAATATAAAGCACGAAAAACATACTTTCTGCCAGATCCATATGAATATAAAGTCATATCCAGACCACGTAAAGAAGGTTCTGATCAGGGAAATATTACAGTATTTAATCACGAACCTAATAATATTCAGAAGTTTTTATGCTCTTTCCCACAAATAATTGATAACAATACAATTCTTGAGCACTGTACAAAAAATGATTTTCAAAAACATTTTTATCGCGATTATATTATACCATTAAATGATTCATCATATTTTCCAGTATTACAGGATAAATGTGATACTGAAAGAAATACCTTAATGGTTGCCAGACCCAGAAAAAATGAGAAAATCGTTATATCAACAATGGCATTAGATTGGGCCGGACATTATGAACTTATAGAAAACATTTTGTATTATCTTATTATTGGAATACCAACAGTTGCTTTTGTTGATAAAGAAGAACAACCTGTTCAAGATTTCCAATTTTTGTTGTCAGAAGCGGAACTATCAAACATCTCCTATTTTACTTATTTATCTACATCAGAAGTTATTAATAGTAATTTGCGTCAGTATCACACACTTTATGTTTTTTCACCCGCATATTCTGAAGATGAAGTATCTGAATTTTGGGAAAATCATGTCAAAGAGCAAAATGGATATATTAAGCTTTTCTACTATAAATACATAAATAATGAACTAGTTTTAGTTAATTTTTCATATTTTAGTTATATTGACACTCAAAAACATGAAGTGGAAACTTGGTTGAAAAGTAAATATAGGGATGGTTTGTGGGGAAATAGTTTTTGGAAGACATATGATGCATTGTTTACATTGCACGGTATGGGCGAGGATATTTCACCTTATTTGCGAGGTGCTTTTCTCAAAATTGAAAAACATTATCGCCACGGAAGTTATGATGGTGTGTTAGCTCCCACATGTGGTTTGTTTGAACTTGAAGCTCTTATTATGCAAGATGATACCCTTCGGCAGGAAGTTCCTAAGATTGAAGAATATCTGAACGAAACGCAGAGTTGGCTTATTGCAAGGTACAATGGCACTTCAAGTTACAATAAAAAATTTATTATTCGTTCTTTTCATAATGCTGGATTTTTTAATAAATTTATTGAATCGAAGCCCGACTTCGAAAACGAACTGTTTGAGGTGGCAACGGATGGATCTTTACAAGATAAACTTGAGATTGATTTGTGTCTTGATGCCGAAGTATGTCTTATTTACCTAAAAACGTATCGAGATCGAAAAGAAATAAAAATAAGAATTAATGAATGTATAGATAGTATACTTAGCACTCAGATGCAAAATGGACGTTGGGATAATAATTTAGGGAAAACAGCACGATTGTTAGTATTTTTTATCACACATCAGTCGCAGAACGAGTTTAATCGAAAAGAAAAAGAAATTAATGATGCCATATCACGTGGCATTATTGCGCTTCGCAATTCTTATCAAGGGAACAATTGGGAGAATAACGTTGTTACTACCGCTAATGCGATTACCGCTATTGTTTCACATGATCGAATTGCTGCATATAAATCCAAAGATTTCTTAAATCAAGTAAACAAAGAAGCAAAACTGGCAGATTCATATAATTCTTTAATTTTAGCTTTAGACACTATTGATATTTTAACAAAAACATGTGGAAAATCTGAGTCTGAACTTCGTAAACTTCAGAATGTAACTGAGAAGTATGAAACTAGCCAAAGAAGATTACATACCATGACCTCTATTGCAGCTGTTTCCGTTTTATTGGTACTTTCATATTACTTATTTTTGCTTCTTAAAGATATGGAACTTTTTAAAGCAATGATATTACAATCATTTATGTGGATACCAATTGTTGTCGGTGCAGCAATCACTGGATTAATTGAATTTTTACCAAAAATTATAACTAGATCAAAAAAGAAAAAATGAGGGATACTTCAAGATTATAATACTCTAGTCTTTATGGCATATCTCAAATAAAACTTTGAAGATATTGTATATGTGATCATTATAAACATCAATTTTTAACTATGGAGGTATATTATGCTTACAAAATTTATTGACACAGTTACTACCCAGGGATTGAATGTTGACAGTATTATCGTTACTAAAAAAAATGAAAAATTTGAGCATTTTTTTACAAATGACAACGAGGGAAACATTCGTTCTATTAGCAAAACAGTTAGTTGCTTAGGTGCCGGTAAAGCAATAGAAAAAGGATTATATTCGCTTGACACTGACATTCTTCCATTCTTTGATTTAAACAAAATTGTAAATGCTAAAAATATTCCGTATTTGAAAAAGATGAAGATTCGTCATTTACTTAATTTGACAATCGGTCAAGACAAAGGCTTGATGTTTAGCAAAGATATTAAGCAACTTCCGACTGATACCGATTTTTTATATTATATTCTAAATTATGATATTAATCATGAGCCAGGCACTCATTTTGTTTATAATAATGCAGCAACCTACTTGTTATGCGCGATTACTCAGAAGATTACTGGTCAATATTTCCGCGATTGGATTCAAAAAGAATTATTCAATGAAATGGGTGTCACTCTTGGTGAATGGGAAAAATCATGGCAAGGAATTTGCCTTGGTGCATCAGGTTTAAAGTTGAAGAATAGCGATATGCATAAAATCGCACTGCTTCTTTTAAATAATGGTACTTATGAGGGAAAAAGGCTCCTTAATAAAGAATGGATTTCTTTAATGAATACCCCGCAATTTTTTACTGCAAATTTACCAGATTATATTAAGAAGCAGGGACGTTGCATTAATAAAATGTCCTATGGTTTTGGTTTATGGATATGTGGTAATGGTACTTTCGAATATCCCAAAACACATTATTTTTGCGATGGAACTGATGGACAGCTTTTAATTGTATCGCCAAAGGATCAAATGGTTATTACTATTCTTTCACATCAAAAGGATATGAATCCTATTTATGATGCTATCCGGTATTTTTTTGACTAGAAATCTTAAAAATCAAAAACAGCTATGCAAATACATCATATTTGTATTAAGTTTTTAATAAGGCTACAGATAATCATATTCTTTTACTCTGTAGCCTTGTGTTTTAGGCAGGTGATTATATGCGGTTATATGAAATTGAAAAAAATCCCACATTAGCGTTCAACTATTTAGAGCGCCAAGTAAATGATGGGTCTAAAAGTGGTTTCACAAATATACACACTACATCACTTCAGACCAATCCATTTTATAGCGATGGATATTATATAATGAAACTCATCTCAGACAGGAAAAATATAACATGTTTTGGCACTCCAAATTATGATTGTAATTTATTTGACGATGATAACAGTATCTTTATACATCCAGACTGGCTTCTTCCACAAAATATCGGAATAATTTCTGACGCAGGAACAGTAGAAAAAGGATGTTGGGTAATCCCTACTTCTAGTTCAAGAACAGTACGTATTGCAGGAAGTGATATTTACATTAAACTTCACTACCCAGGTGTCATAGGACGGCTAAATCGTAACCTCGGTTTTCAACAACTTATGTCAGGAATTGAAATATCATCCATATTTGAGAAAGCAAGCTATAACCATAAATTGCCGGATTGTTTTGATTATATGCCAGAATCATATGGCAGATTGTTTAAAAACAAACAAAATGAAATTGGATATATCATTCGAGAATTACCCCGAACTATCAAAAATTGTTATCTCATTCCAGGTTTTTCTTTGTACTCATATGATCGGAATGCACCCGACACCCCACAATTATTAATGCAAATTCTTGAACAGAGCAATCATCCCAGAGAATTTTTCATAGAGAATGTTTGTTTCAAACTAATAGATATATTTTTTTGGTGTTCATTGGAAGAAGGGTTAATTCCTGAAATGCATTCCCAAAACATAATCTTTGCCTTTAATAAGAAGTGGGAAATTGAAAAAATTATCTTACGTGATTTTGAGTCCGTTGATAAAGATATTAGTATTAGGCGAAGCTTGGGAAAACATACAAATTTTATAGAATATCCATATAAATGCATTTCGAACAATGATAAAAATTATCTAAAGCGTCACAGTTTTATGTATGATCATAAATTAGGCGAATATTTGTTAGATCCACTTGTAGAATGCGCAGCAACTTTTTTGCATACAAATACTCAAGAGATTCGCAGAGACTTGAGAGATTATGTACGAAAAATGTACGGTAATGCTACAAACAATTTCTTTCCATCTAATGGTTGTTGGTATAAATATCCCAATATCGAAATTGATCGTAGCACAAATGAAAGACCTTTCATATCAATGGGAAGTGCTGTGTATCGATGAGCCATCTCAATGAAATATCCTATCCAGAGACTAATTATTCTCCATCTAGTTATGAAATTTGTATTCTGTTATGTTGGATATTTGATATTCATAGCGCAATCGAATTATTTCAGAATTAGATTTTTAGTTTAGACAGTAGAACCCGGTATCTGGAAAAGAAGTATCCGGGTTCCTCTGCCCTTTTGCTCTTAATTATTTCCCCTGTGTGTTAGGATAGTTGGCAGTGAAAGAAAAAAAGTTTTTGTGGTAGTGTATATCTATCACAGGAACCTCGGTTTCTGGAAATCTTATGAAATAATATACACTGTTACTGCTCATTTCTATATAATTCACTATATAACAACCGTCCCTTGATCTATTTTAATCATCCTATCACAGTAAGTTCCAATTTCCATGTCATGTGTAACAATTATAACTGTCTTATTATATTTTTTCTTTATTTTTAATAATAAATTTATTACATCTTCCGTCGTTTTAGGATCTAAGTTTCCAGTCGGTTCATCAGCTAATATAACATTTGGATTATTGATCAATGCTCTACCAATAGCTACACGCTGTTTTTCTCCTCCTGACAACTCATATGGATAACATTCCATCTTATCTTCAACCATTAAAATCCTTGCCATTTCTTCTGACTTACTTATTGCATATTCAATGTCATCATGATTTAAAATTAATGGTATCATAATATTCTCTCTTACTGAAATATTATTAATCAATTTATAATCTTGGAAAATCATCCCTACATTCAATCGACGATAATCTGCCAATGCTTCATTGGTATATTGATAAATATCTTTTCCCTGGTAAAAAATTTTACCACTCGTTGGCTTCAACATGCCTCCTAACGTTTTTAACAATGTCGTTTTACCACATCCCGATTTGCCTATAATTCCCAGCATTTCCCCCTCTTTTATTTCTAACGATATATCATGAAGCACTTTTAATTCATTCGTCTTAATACCTTCTGTTGAAATTATATAATTCTTGTTTAAATGACAAATACTATATATGCTCATTCTTTATTTTATCCTCCTAATCAAGTGTTTTTTATTGAAAATTCAAGGTTTTTCAACCTTTCATATCTCAGTGAATAAGCCATAGTCATGGATATTTCGATGTATCAGGTACTGAAATAGCGGGTTTAGGGTATACGAAACAGAACGTCTTCATTTCTGTTCTGCATGGCCTTGTGTATACCCATCCCTCTATGGCAGCTAACCTCCTATGTCCACCAGGATCTTCTCTGTCTCCAGAGGTCCTCACTTCCTTCGTTCTGCCTATCCATAACCAGGGTGTCAGCTCTGCTCCTAAACAGGATCATGTCCCATGGAAAATATTTCTGCCAACTACTGGCTCATTCTTTGTTTTTTGATTACTGACTTGCTTCCTGTATCAGCACTGTTTCCAGTGGACGTTATCTGTTACATTCTGCTTTGTTCAGTGACTGCCCATTTGACAACCTCCTACATTGTTTCTTTCTCTGTTTATGCTGTCTACATATATGCTGCCGGTCGTTTGATATCTCCCAGCATCTTTGACGGGTCATACTCCACGCCTTTTGTCATCATGGCATAAAAGACCCTGATCAGTTTTGCTGCTACAGCCATCAATGACTGCATCTTCTTTAACGGATTAACTTTTCTGGTTGTGTAATAATGGCGCAGTGCACCAAACTCCGAATTCTTTCCTACTAAGGACATTGCAACCTCGAATAACAGATATCTTAGTCTCTTTCGACCTCGTCTGCTTATTGTTGTCTGTCCTTTATGCTTTCCGGAACTGTTTTCAATCAATGCCAATCCTGCAAGTTTCTGCAGCTCTTTTGGACTGCTAAAGCGGGTGATATCACCTACCTCTGCAAGGAATCCCGATACTGTCTTGATCCCCACACCCTTGATCTCCATCAGCTTTTCTGCCATTGGGATCTGTTTTACCAGTTCTTCAATCAAGAGCATTACTTCCTGAAGTCGATTGTTTCTGGACTCATAGTCCTCCAGCAGCATACGGATTTCTATACGTGCGGCTGTGGTTCCTTCTTTCGTTCCGACACTGTGCCCTGCAGCTTCAACCAGGGTCTGTGCCCTCTTTTTCCCAACTGCTCTTATTTTGGCATCTCGCCAGATCTGGTTCACTCCTTCAACACCCAACGTCAGGATGTCTTCCGGTAGCGGTGCCTTCTTCAGAATCATTATTCCGCTTATCGCATCTGGTTTTCCATACACTGTTTTGTATTCAGGAAAATATATATTGAACCAACGACTGATCCTGTTTTGAACTCTCGTAAGCTCCGACTGAATCTGAAACCTCATGTTTGATGCTGTTCTCAGATCTGCATAGATACCGTCCGGCAGGTATGGGATCATGTATCGTCCCTCTTTTACTAATCCTGCAATGACTTTTGGATCTTTACGATCATTCTTTGTTGGATTGTTGTCGTCGAGTTCTTTTGATTTCTTTACATGATGGGGATTTACCAGTACCGGCTTCATTTCGTTATCCTGAAGGAATTTTCCAAGATTAAACCAGTAATGTCCAGTCGGTTCCATTCCAGGAACAACCTTATCCTTTTCATGTTTTTCTTTGATATCAAGAATCCATGCCTTAAACATTTCAAAACCAGCTTCATTGTTACTGAATTTAAACGGTTTCTTCGAAAATTCAATTCCTCTGTAATCAAAAGCTCTTGCATAGTGTGTTTCGCTTCCAACATCAATTCCGATTACCAAAGTTTTTTCAGTTATTGCTTCAATTTTTTTGTTCTGTGTGTTAGACTTCATTGTAGATACCTCTCTGTTCAATAAGATTTTTACTAACCTGCCAGTCAGTAGTCTTATTGTACTCTGAGGTATTTTCAATTTTCAACGTCTACATTTTAAATTATACAGGAAGCTCCTCCTAATCTAGTTTTTCATGCAATTTTTGTACTCGCTTACGTATCACATAACTCCCCAAATATTCTATAAATGCGAATATTAACACTACCAGAATATACTCTAACAATAATGTTTTTGTAACTTTGTTCTCGGCATTTTGAAAAACATCCATTCCAAAAAATACTACTCCATTTATAATCGCCATAATTCCAGGTAATACTAAAATACTATAAATTTTTTTTGTGATGATTTTTTGCAAATCTTTTTCTCTAATTCCCAACTGCCTTAATATATTGTATCTTTCTTTTTCCTTTTCTAAATTCACGATTTGTTTTGTAAAAATAAATCCTTGTCCTTCAAAAACCATAATTAAACTAATAGCAAAAATCATAGCCATTACAATCTTTTTTTCTATATTGTCCTGTTCTAACTGTTTTGTTCGATTCCATATTTTTTCATTTTTGTTCAAATTTGAAATATTAAAATCAGCTGGAACTAAAGAAATAACTTTTTCTTTTCCTACCTTATTTCTTAATAGTATTTTAAAATCGTCATCATTAATAACAATAATTGTATTTAATTCTGGAAATATGTTTTCTCCAAAAACCCTACTGTATTGCACATCTTTTATTTTTAATTTTAAATACTCCTCATTTGAATCATAATCTATAATACTAATTTCATTTTCAACAGAATCTAAATCAATTGCCTGTCGTTCATCTATTAATAATGCCTCATTTCGATTTACACTACATTCTACTTTTTTTATATCGTTAAAGGTACTATTTGATATCGCAGTTGTATCTCCATATCCTTCAACATCAACTAATAGAACATTATAACTGAACGGTATGCCAGTATTTTCATCACTATAGACAATTGTTTCATAAGGATATTTACTTACAAAATCTTCTTCTGTTCCAAGAGATACAAACAAACCTCCCATAAAATATACAAGAACAAAATTTAGTATATATAAAATAAAAATAAGATCTGCATTTTTTTTATATTGAAAAAGTATATCTGTCCAAATCAGGCATTTTTTGTAATAAATCTTTTTTGTTCTCTTTAATATTTTTTTAAGCAATACTGAATCCAAGTGTGTTAAAAAAAACACTCCCATAAAATTAAATAAAATAGCCAGAAGCATTTTTTCCAACTTAAAATTTACCAATAATGTAAAAGAAACCATTACCAGAACACTTCCTAAATACAGCTTCCATACTTGGAGTCCATTCTTTCCTTTTTTACTTTTCTTTCTTTCATCTTTTGTTAATCTTTCAAATAGGTCAATCAAATTTTTCTTTCTTTCACTATATGAAATATATATCAACGTTCCCAAAAGAATTATTGTATATATAAAAAATGTACTAATTATAGCTACTACCATTTGCCTAAGCAAAATTACTATACTAATATTATGTAAAAAAATAATATATGAAGCAATAATACACATAATATTACTAATTATAATTTCTCTTATCCCTAGCAAAAATACTTTTAATAAATACTCTCTTGTCACTAATGTCCAAAAATCTCTTGTTTTTATCCCTAAAATTAGCAGCAATTCATATTTAGGTGCTAAAGTGCCAACAAATAAATAAAAAGAATAACGTAAAGCTATAACAAATACACAGCCAACCCCCAACATTATTATAAATAAGATTTTTTCCAATGTCTTCTCACCAATTAGTAAATGATAAAAATAATAGAAATCCATCAAAAAGCAAAGTGAAAATATAGATATAATACAATTAATAAATAGTGGACGTATATTAATATCTACATTTTTTTCTTTTTTAGTAAAATATTTTTCGATATTAGTCTCTTTCATTCCAGCAACACCTCAATTTATATTTTTGTCTTTCAATTCAGTCTATATTATCTGATAAATGTATTATACTCTATCTCCGGCAATATAAAAATAATAACTTACAGCACTTATCAAAACTTGCCTGCAGTAACTTAAAATTTGTAAACCGTATTTTTACATATAAATGAATATTCCACATTTAATTTCCATACTTCCTGGTATATATAGAATTTATTGAAAGTTATATAGGATATAAAAGTTAATCTCATTCCAGTATCTATTACTCTAACTGTAGGCTATACTACAGAATACTCGTCCATTAATTTATAAAGCACTATTCTATTAAATATTTATCCTGTTCTAAAAGTTTTATTAATAGCTCAATAAAAAAATTCCGCCATTTGTTATTTAAAAAACTATAATAATATTAATTATAATTTTAAACATTTGACGGAATTTTTTATTTTAAGTTATACTCTTTTGAAGTTCCTTTTTTTCATTTTAATTTATAAAAATTTACTTCTTATAGGAAGTTCCAGAACACTTATCAATACAAAATGATCCACAATTTGTATTACATGAACCTTTACAGCTTCCACTACAACTTCCGCTGCATGCGTGATAACAAGCTAAGCAAAATCTAGGCTGAACCATGCTACTGTTATTCTCTAATTTGCTTGCATAATTCATACTGTTTTCTCCTTTCACACTTCATAATTACTACTTGGAATAGTGCTTCCAAAGTCACTTGGAAGCACTGGTTTTACATACAGCCGTTCTAATGAACAGTCCTATTTTTTCTTATCATTAGATCTTCTGCAGTATATGTTGCTACTTAACCAAGTCCTGTCTGCCATCTGCATGTTCCCACACAGCCCGCCATGCAAGATCCTTTACATGGGCACCAGATTCTTGGAGTAACAGCATTCTGATATTTAACTTTACTTCTGTATAAGCTATTCATAACTGGTATCCTCCTTTCTTTATATTTAAATATTATTAATAATATTTAGCTAATGTTTAAAGACTCCTCAAACATTTGTCTGTATAAACAACTTCTACCTATCATCTCTTTATTGGTTCCTGCCTCTTCAATACATCCATCATGCATAAGAAAAATCATATTACTTTTATCTATTGTGGAAAGCTTATGACTTATAATAATTATAATTTTGTCCTTTGCTAATTTTTGAAGTATTTCTACTATTTTTTTCTCCACATCTCCATCTAAATCTGATGTAATTTCATCACAAAGCCACAATGTTGTATTTTGAAGCATAGCTCTCGCTATTGCAAATTTTTGTTTTGTTCCACTAGATAAAATGCATCCATTTTCTCCAATAATTTCCTCATATTTATGTGGTAAACTTTCTATAAAATCTACTAAATCTACTTTCCTGCATATCTCAGCTAAACTTTTGTCATCTATTTTTCTTCCTAATGTTATATTAAAACGAACTGTTTCATTTAATAAGAAAGAATTTTTAGGAATATAACTAATTTGCTGTCTTAAATTTGCCAAATTAAAATTTTTAATGTTATTTCCATTAATAAAAATATTTCCAGCACTCTGTCTATATAATCTTAATAGGAGTTTAAGCAAAGTACTTTTTCCACAACCATTTTTTCCAACAACGGCATACATTCCAGCTCCATTTAATGTTAAATTCAATCCTTTCAAAACTAAAGCATCCTGATATCCAAAAGTTACTGATTCAAATTTAATATTTTCTATCGTTCCCACCTTATTTTTGTCACTTAATGAAACATCTTCTATTGGTTCATTAAATATATCTTCAACGCGTTGAACGCTAACTCTACAAGCAGTAAGTCCAACTACAAAACTCATTACTTGTGCTGTTGCCTGTGTTAATGTTCCTATGTATTGATTAAAGGAAACATAATTTCCAATAGATAGTTTTCTAGTAGAAATTAAAATCCCTGCAACCCCTAACATAAAGCAATCAAACATTGCATTAATCGCATTTTGAAAAAAATTCATTTCTCCCTGAATAACAAAAAATTTTTTTGATACTCTCTCACTTTCCGTAAACATTACACCCATTTTTTTTTGAAAAAAAGATTCTAATACATTACTTTTAAGCCCTTCAAAATTTCCAAAAACCTCATTGGTAAATCCCCACAACTTATCAGTAAATTTCTTCATTCTCTCCAAAGATTGTTTATATTTTTTTTTGAAAATCATTGTTCCACCGTATAGAATTGGAAAAAATAAAATAAACACAACCGTTAATTCTTTAGAAAGCAAAATTGCAAAATAAAATGAAACTATGACACTAATAACAATCTGAAATATACCAGTTATAAAATCCAGATAAGATTTAGCAATAGCACTAGTATCATTTTCTATTCTATTTATCAATTCTCCCTTCGTGTATTGATCTAAGTTTTCCATACCCATACAAATAATTTTACTAAACAAATCTATTTTAATTAAGTTAGAAATCTCTAAAGTTACTTTACTTCCGAAATAATTTTCTATTGAAGATAAAATTGCACCAATAATTTCTAACAAAAGCATTAAAAGCATAAGAATTAATATACTAGAAATACGACCTGATATAATCAAGTCAATCACTTTTCCAAATATGTACGGTGTAATGCTCCCTATTGCAGTACCAAACAAAATCAATATACTCAATCCTATTAATGTAAATTTTTTAGGAGCAAAATATTTTTTAAGTATTTCTCTGTCCATTTATGTCAGATCACCCCTAACTTAAATCAGAAAAATTTCTCCAGTGGAAAAAGATATCTCCCAATTTTTATCGCTTCCTTTGCCCTTCCAAATGTATTTTTCTGATTTGTTATTCCACCAATTTTGGATCAAAAATTGAATATTTTGTAACTCCTTCTCTACTTTTTCACTCTTTTCTTTATTTAAATCAAGAAGTTTTAAATTTTCTAAAGCTGATTTTTTTTCAACCAGTTCCATTAATTCTATTTTTTCATCCTCTTCTACTTTTCCTACCAGTTCCGGCATACTCTTTCTCACTCCTCTATTTAGTAGTATAATAACCTATATTTTCATGTGCTAATTCTCTTCTTAATATATTAATGGGATCTATTTCATCACTTTCTTTTACTGCATTAAAGTATGTCGCTATATCTTGGCATTCTTTCACAATTTGTGCTGAAACATTTTTTTCGACCCAACTTTTTTGGCATTGTGACGATGCTGGTATGTGAACCTCCGTTGTATACTTTTTATTATGATAAACACAATCAACACAGTGATAAGCATCACAGCAATTGCACACTGGTGCAAATTTTTGCGTATATAACTGTTTATTAGGGAATTCATCTATGCCATTTTCTAAATTACCAATATCTTTTTCAGTTTTATCACCATAAAAAGCAGGACAAACATAAAATTTTCCGTCCGGTCCTAATGTAACAGCTTTATCTCCAGCCCCACAATTATTATGTTGATTAATAAATAATATATCAGTTAGTACATTTAACTCTTTGTTAAATGAATTATTATGTACACCCATAACAATAATATCTTTTATTTTTTGTAATTGTTTTTTATACACATCCAATTCAAATTTTCCATTTAAGTCAATTATGTTAAGATTAATTCTATCTGCGATTTTCCACAATTTTAGAATACAGTCATATAATTTATTGATATCTTTTTCAGAAATATTAAAAATTATATTTTCTATTTCCCTAGACTTTATAGCCATGTCGTTTATATCATCTAATGTAAATACCGGCAATACATCTTTGTACATCTTCTTGCTTTCTTCGTAAACTTTTGCCGGAACTATATGTAATATTCTATATGCTTCAAATTCTTTATAGTTAATCAAATCATCGCCATACTTTGAATGAATAAATATAGGGCGGTAGAAATTTTCATGTGCATGCTGCAAACCCTTTAATATAGTTTGTTTATCCATTTTCAATTTTATATTACTGTCGTTCTTACCACCTTCCATACAACATGCTACATAACAATTCGACAGTAAAAAATTCATAGAAAACGATTCATTATCCCAACTTTTTCTCTCTATTCCGTACATATTATACAGTTTTGAAAAATAATAATTATTGGCTCTAACTCGCGCTTTATGCATTTTACAAATATATTTAGCTCTTTGAAAATTAGTTGGAGTATCGGCATTATCATAATTAAATCCCTGGCAAAAACTACAACCACTCGCAATTTTACAGTTTATGCATTCTTCATCACTTTGTAACTTAAATGTCGCAGCTTCAAATGGACGAACTTTATCATAATCAATTCCTGTATTTACATGTCCAATCACATATTCATCCTGATGATTTAAAGAATAGCTACAATACCTCATACATGGATATAGTTTTCCATCAACGCCAACTGCAAGCATTTTTCCAGCTCCACAACTTGTTAGTTTCAACATATCTTCTGTGTATGGTTGTCCTATAGAATCATCAAATAAACTGCATTGATATTTATCAAATAAATGATTTTCTAAAATATAATCTGCCAGTTCACGCAACTGCTCTTCAAAAATTTTATCGTCATCTTCTTTCCATACATCTTCAAAGACAACATTCGCTGCTATTTCCGGAATTCCCTCTTGCCAAAGCTCAATAATGCTATCCTTCAAGTATTTTAAGTCAGCACTGGCAAATGTTACTTTTGTAGATGCATAAAATTGATTTTTCCAAACATCAACATTCTTTTTAACTACATCATAAGATCCTGTTCCATCCGGAAAAACACGTTGTAAATCATGCTTTGCTTTAGTTCCATCAATGGTTATTGTCATAGAAAGTTTACTTTTATTCTTAGAGATAAATTTTTGAATCCTTTTATCCAAATAATTTACACCATTAGTACATATACTAATTCGGTAATTCCAATACCAAGAAATTCCCATTTCATATGTTTTTAACTTGAAATAATCACATATCTTATCAATTAATTCGATTTCTAGTAAGGGTTCACCCCCAATAAAATCCAATGTCACTGCATGCTGTTTTATCATTTCGCTATTCAAAACATAATCAATAAATTTTTTCGCAACAGAAAAATTCATTTTTTTGTTACTCGCTTTATGTGTAATATAACAATACTTACATCTCAAATTACAGTCTTCCGTCACAATAAATGTCAAAGACTGCGCTGTGCTTCCATTCCATGATTCTAATTGTGATCCTACAGTATATTTATCTGTATTCATCTCCGCTCCATCCTTTCTTTTTGCTTTTCTATATATTTTAAACCAAATTTTTCCTACCAAAACTATCGTGTAATATTTTCGTTAGTTCATGTTATTTTTCCATATTTTTATCTCATAAATTAATATTCCAACTAAGAGCAAGTTTCGCAATGTAGCACAATAACCCCTTTCCGGGTTCTTGGCGACTTGCAACTTGATGGGGATTTCGTTTCCCCATACCCTCGACCACAATCACAGATATGTGTATTGGTTTCCATTTACATGGTCACAGTGCGATAATTATTCATCACTTACTTTCCCTGCAGGCCGCAAAATTTGGATTTTCTTATGAAACCACTACCACGAAGAAAGGAAGTTATCAATGACAAGACCTAAGAAAGAGGAAACTCTTGCAAAAATTAAAGATGTGCATTTACGCATGAATGAAACTGAATATGATCTTCTTGCAGAAAGAGCCAAGGCTAACAGCATGACGGTTTCTGATTTTATCCGAAATGCCTTGGTCAACCAGAAAGTCATCATCAAATACGAAATTACCGCAGATGTTCCCGAAATAAAAAAACTTATTAGCGAGTTTGGTAAAATTGGCAGCAACCTAAATCAGATTGCCCGATATTTTAATCAGGGTGGAATCCTCTCTTCTGAAATGAGAAATGAAATCCGAAAGTCTCTCCGGGATATTTATGAAATGAAATATGAAGTGATGAAAATGACAGGTGATTTTCGTGGCAGTAATTAAACATATCGCAAACAAAAACTCTGACTATGGAGAATCGGAACGGTATCTTATCTTCCAGCACAACGAGTATACGCAAAAACCGATTCTTGATGAAGAAGGGCATATGATACTGAGAGAAGAATATTATCTGGACGGTCTGAACTGTGATCCATTCTCTTTTGCATCTGAATGTCAGGAACTGAACAGCTACTATCACAAGAACAAAAACTTCAATGAAATAAAATCCCATCACTATATCATCAGCTTCGACCCAAAAGACAGGGATGAATGTGGATTGACCGGTGAACGTGCCCAGCAACTCGGATTGACTTTTGCAAAGAAAAACTTTCCCGGTCATCAGGCTTTAGTCTGTACTCATACCGACGGTCATAACAAAAGTGGAAACATCCATGTGCATATCGTAATTAACAGTCTCCGTAAATATGATATACCACAAGAACCCTATATGGAATTTGACTGTGAAGCAAAAGCCGGTTATAAGCATCATCTAAGTGCTGCCTATCTTGCCCATCTAAAACAGGAAGTCATGGATATGTGCAAAAAAGAAGGGTTGCACCAAGTTGATCTGCTCACTCCTGCTGAAAGAAAAATCACCGAAAAAGAATACTGGGCACAACGCCGGGGACAGGAAAAATTAGATAAGCTGAATCTGAAAATGAAAGAAGATGGAATCACACCGAAAGAAACTCGTTACCAGACAGAAAAACAATTTCTCCGTGACGCTATTGATGATGCTGCAAGTATTGCCCGATCACCAGAAGAATTTTCAAAAATCCTTGACGAAAAATATCACATCATCCTCAAGATCAGTCGAAACCGGTACAGCTATCTTCACCCTGGCAGAAAAAAATTTATCACTGAAAGAACTCTTGGGACCAGATACACAGAAGATTTTCTCTTGAAAGCATTTGAAGAAAACACGAAATCCCGTAGAGAACTGAAAGAAGAAATTCTGGAACAGCAGGCTCCGAATACTTCCACAGATTTACCACCTGTTCCTTTCTCTGATACTTCTGCTATCCCTGCACCATTCATTTTCATAAAATCAAACCTCCGGCTTGTAATAGATCTGCAAACCTGTATTAAAGCCCAGCAGAGCAAAGCCTATGCTCAAAAAGTAAAGCTCACCAATTTGAAGCAGATGGCTCAGACTGTTGCCTACATACAAGAGCATGGATATGATTCTCTTGATGATTTCCATGCAGCACTCAATCAGGCATCAGACCAGACCAGTGCTTCCAGAAAATCTTTAAAAGATACTGAACAACAGCTCAAAGAAGTGAATGAACAGATTCATTTTACCGGACAATATCTGGCATACAAAAATGTGTATGCTGATTATCGTACAAGCCGAAACAAGAAAAAATTTTATGAAGAACATCGAGCAGAACTTTCCCTGTATGACACAGCTCTACGAACACTCAAAGAAAAATCTGGCGGGAATAAATTGCCTTCCATGAAAGCTCTCTATGCTGAAAAGGACCGGCTTGTTGAATTGAGGGATAGACAGCGTGAAGATTTTTCTAATCACCAGGATTATGAACGGGAGCTTCGCACTGTATCTGCAAATATTGATATGATTCTTGGGAAGAATCGTGGGCAGGAGCAACAGATTGAAAAAGAGCAGAATTTATAAACCTTTTCATCTCCAAGCACCCAAATATCATTTTCAAATCTATGCTAATGAATAAATTCCTGTTTGCATCTTTCCTAAAAAGATGTATGATATAGAAAAACACAGGAGACATCATTAAAATGAAGGCACATAAATATTGGTCACTCGGTGCATTGGCATCCATGATCGGAACTTTTTACTGCTTCTCAAGATATGAAATCTGCTCATAAATATTTTGCTTACAGCTCTCTTCTCTGTATGATTATGGCTATCTATTCTGGTCATAAAATGATTTCTGGAAAGTCCTTAAAAAAGAAAGACTCTGTTTCCGAAGAATCTGCTGAATAATCAAAGAAGGAGTTTCTCCATGTGTGGCGAAATAGAAAAATGCTATTAAAAAGTTCACATAAAATACATTGCTTATGTAAATGTACCGGTATTCTCAAACAGTTATAACGAAAATACCTATTGAAAAAGAACTCACAACCATAGTTCATTTCATAAATCAATACAAAAACATTGATGTTTTTCTTATTTACAGTATGATATAATTAAAAAGAAGATGCAGTATTAAAGGGAGAACTGCCCAGACAGCCTGGCCTCAGAAATATGCACCTTCCTCTATAAATATATTATGTGGTATCAACACCTTTTATACATAAATAAAAAGATACAGTAAACAAAATGGTACTACCCAGGTAGCCCGTTTCTTGCTCATGTATCTCAATCTATCTTAATCTTAGTCGATAAATTTTAATTTGTCAAGATAAATTTCAAATAAAAGAAAGGAAAAAAGGTCTCACTTATGTTAGAAAAGAACAAAGCAGATAGCAGAAAATATTTTATTTTCAAAATACGAGATTTGGTACATAATTCTTTCCACACACTTGAAGAAAAGCGAACAGAAAGTTTATTGCAATATATGGGTATCTGTATCAGCACCTATGATGAACTTAGGGCATCCCTTGACCCAACCAAACTAAAACGCTCATACGAAGGATTGTTAGAAGGACTGGATTACCAGATGCAAATACATCCTTTTCATAAGCTTGATTTATACCAAAATGATTTTTCTCACTTACATCAGCTCATAAATCTTGCAAATGAAGCTCGCGATAAAGAACTTCATAACATTCACCGTAGCATTGTAGCTTTAAAAAAGAAATTGGAAGCTGAAAATCTCATAAATTGTTATATTCAATGCTTACTCACAGAAACCACATTCAAAGGCATGGATTATTTAATGGAGGCTCTTATTAGTGATTTATTATATGCAGGACATTCTATGTCTCATATTTTAGATTTTTTCAAAAGACAGCAGCAAGAATTTCTAGAACATAATGATGCTGAAAAAACTATACAGAATCTTAACGAATTTGACAGAAAACCTATACCTTTTTCTATTCATATCTGTTTTAAAATTTCAAGCCAGACGCAGAAGGAACTGGCACTTAATCTTATAAAACAGCAATTTGAAATCCATACTAACCAAGAATTAGGGATACCTCATATAAATAACGATACCTTAATTGCCAGTAAAGAGTATCTAGCTTTAGATGAATTCAAAGCAATCGACTTAGCTCAAAAAGAATTCCAATCCGTTACAGAACTGTTTGATATGTGGCAAAGCACAACCAATTGTATTCGCGATGATTTATGGTATTATTGGAAAGAAGACACGGTTTTTCATAAAATCAGCTTAAACAGCATTGATCCCATAAAAATGCTTAACCATATTGACGCAAACTATAAAAAACAGTTGGAACGTTTTTTACAGTTGCGAAATGATCTTGGCAGCAACAATATTAGAACTTTGGAACGAATACTTTATACTCTTAATTCTGCCAAATCGCTGACTACTCAAAACCGTTTTCTTAACTTTTGGTCATCCCTTGAATATATTTTATATTCATTTCCACGCTTTACAATCATAGAAAAAGCACGCGTTGTTGTTCCAGAAGTTTTTGGATTGTTCTATCTAAAAAATAAACTTAATATATTTTGGGCACGACTTACTTATTGTATGTCTAACAAAAAGGATTATGCTGAGAAATATCCTACTTTACAAAATTTTATAATGAATTGTCAGGTCACTGAAAAAGATTATTCTACCCCAAAAGTAATTGCTTATCTAAGTGATGTAAATAAATATAGTGCTATTTTATCTGAGCTTTCTTTCCATATTGTCCTTGAGCGAGAATGTCGTGAAATAATTATGCTTTTAACTGAGCCAGAAAAAACAAGCAAGGCAATTCAAGAATATTTTGACGGTATTAAGCATGATTTAAATTATATTTATCGTCTCCGAAATCAACTAATTCATTCTACAAAGGATATTGACGATTCCCTGGAGTATATCAGCTTTCGATTGTATCGCTATGTTAACTCTGTACTTTCCACGATATTATACTATCAGGAAAAAAACAATTTATATAGCATTACAGATATATTAATTTCTGTAGATGCCACCTACCAAGACTATAATAAAAAATTATCGCCAGATATCAAAAAGAAAAAGAAGAAATCTTCTTCCGAGATTGCTTCAGAAACCCTTTCTCCTGAAGACATCTATCGCATTGTACGACCAAAATATTTATTCATTGAATAGTATTTTAATATTAAGATTCATCTTTAAAATACATTATCTAAAAAGTGGATGCTACTTTAACTAAAAGTTACAGTAACATCCACTTCTTAAAAACTATTTCTTCTTCCTCTCCATTTCTTCTTCGATTTCCTTCTGTGGCTGTCCTTTTCTCTGACTGGCTATCTTCTTCTGATGATTACGGAGTCGTTTCAGTACCGATCTTCGTGGAGCATTTTTATCTTTTTTCCTTGGAATGTTGTTCATCAGTCCATCAATCATATTGTAGTTGGCTTCTTCTGCCATCTCTGCACTGCGAAGATATTCTCCATTATCCATGACCTTCTGCCAGTTTGCCAGCTCTGGTTTCTTCTTTTGTGTTTCTCCAGATTGTTGCTGTCTGATCTGGGATTGTGCCTGCATTTCCTGTTGTTTTTGCTGTGCCTGCTCTGCCTGTTGCTGCATGAAGTTCTGGATGTTCCGTCTGGCTTCTTCATCAAAGCCATTGTAACAGTCATTCATGACTACGGCACCTTCCTCACTGAGAATCACATAGGCTGCTCTTGTTCCATACTCCTCATGCTCCATCAGAAACCATTTCTTCTCGTTCATCAGGATGTAATCCTGTGCAAGCCATGTTCCTTTCTTTCCTTCGATTTCGTACCCGGTTGTATCAATGGAAAGTCTGGTATCGGAAGAACTTTTGATTGTGAGAAATTCTGGAATGATGATAAAACCATCTTTGTTGACATAGTAAGCTGTGGTTTTTCCATCGTCGGTGATGACGATCACATCACTGCAACCAATGGAATGACCTTTGAAGTTCTTCGGTCGCTGCTTCTGTAAACGGAGTTTAATATCAGCCGGAGTTTCCCCCGGCTGGATTCTTCCAATATACACCTGCTGATAGTTTTCTACCTGGACTGTTCTTCCTTCGCTTTTCAGTTTCTCGTAAGAACGGAAACGGACATCCCGGTACTCTGGGGTATCTTTTACCTGATATACTGCACACTGACTTGTATTCATTCTTCATCCTCCTCTTCCAGTTCCATTTTATATTCTTCCAGATCCATAAGAAAAACCTCATATCCTTCATCGCTCATGCAGAACAGTTTTCTTATGGTATTGCAGACAAGCCCAATCATATCTGCATCGCCTTTCAGAAAAGGAATGATATGATCGATTGCCTCCATCGTGTCATTTCTGTTTCCTTTATCAAACATTGCTGTTACTAAACATTCATCCGCATCAAAGTTCATCGCCAGATCCATCATAATTCCACTTCTCCCTTCTTATGTGTCTTGGATTTCTCCGTTGTCTTATTCTGCTCCTGTGCTTTTGCCCTTGCCTGAAAATCTTTTAAAGACTGCAGCACAGATTTCTTCACTTCACCTTTTGCTCTGCTTGCAGGTTCTGCCTTTTGTGGCTGGCTCCGATTTACAGATACCGGTTCCTGCTCTGCCCTTCTGTCTGCCGCAACCGCAGAAGGTTTCTGTCCACTTCCTATTACTGTTTCTGTCGTATGTTCCGTTTCCTTTACCCTTCCATGCTTTTCATCCAGATACTTTTCCATGTCTGCGATTGCTTTCTGCACCAGAGGGCTTTCTTTATAGTGTGGAATCATATCTATCAGATCACGCCGTATCCGGTCTGCACTCATCAACTCATATTCTCCGGAATAATTTTCATCACCATCTTGCAGATCAAATCCGATTCCTTTAATCCCATGCAGTCTCTCTGCTGGGATACTCTCATATATTTTAATGGCTTCTTCTAAAGTGAGGTTGTTATGGTACTCTCCCATGACCGGAAACTCCATGCACTCTGCGACATAAAAACTGATCGTGGCTTCTGGCTGTTCCTGCTCCGGCTGTTTGTCAAAAATAGAAAATCGCTCTGTATCTTCCAGACGGGAAAGTAAAGAACGGGCAGTTATAACATCGCTGTCTATATCGGATTCCTCGGATACCTCAAGCAGCCAGTCCTTGATAGTTTCTGTTTTCTTATTCAAAATATCCTCCGTGAGTTTTTCCACCTGTTCTTCTCTATTTTCAACTGTATCGTTATACTCATAGGTATCAACGTCATAGCTAAAATTATCCAGGTCCACAGCGAGCTTTTTAATCTCCTGCTGGTCAAGATATTTTTCGGATTCTTTTATATACTCTGCCAGAGTGATTCGCTCCTCTGCAATCGGGTTAATATCCACCTTAATTCCTGCCATCGCTATACCAGATTCATTTAAGGCATTGAAAAAGCTATCTTCTCGAATATCACCTTTATAGGAAAGAACCACATCAAGGTCAGAATCTTCCCGGTAAAGGTCTTGTCTGCTTCTGGAACCATACACTCTTGCAGCAAGCAGCTCTACCTCCTGTTCCATTCCCATATCTTCTAATACTGCCTGTGCATGATACAAGACACCTCTTTCAACATCTGCCCTGCTCAGACTGTTTAATGCCAGTTCATTTCTTCCAATCTCAGAAGTCGCACGAAGTTCCCCCTCCTGCAATAAATCTTTAGAGTGCTGGATCGTCATTTCTTCAAATTCTTTATAATCCACTTTGACACATTCCATATCATCCATTCTTTCACTTTTAAGGATTTCATAAGCAGCTTCCTGAATGGATGCGTCTGGATTATCATAATCACCACCCTGGATTTCATGCAGATCAGAGTCATAAAAAATAAACGAATATCCTTCTTCTGTTGCCTGTATGGTCAGATACCCTTTACTCCTGGTAAACTGCATTGCGATTCCTTCATAGGTTTGCATTGCTTCTTCCCTGCGAAATCCTTCAAAAATACTTGCCGGGCAGTTCTTTTCTAATTGTATCCGCTGCATCTGTTCTTCCTGAACTTCTTCCACATCTGCCATCAGATCTTCGTAATCCACTACTTTTGCATCTTCCAGTGAGTACCCTTTATCTTCTAAAATATCACTGGCAGCTTCATCTACATAGATTGTCGGATTGTCATAGATTCCTCCATCATCCTCCTGATAATCTTCATTATAAAATGTATAGTCATAACCATCTTCTGCGGTCTGGATTGTAAAGTATTGTTTTCCAATCTGATATGCAATCTGTACCTCATTCCAGTCCAGCATGTTTTCCATTTTATTTACCACTTCATATATTTCTGGATTCAGCCACCCTCCGATCTGTTTATACGCATGGGTCAGCCGATCTATCCCGTTTTCACATCGGATAAAATCCATGCTTTCCTGCATCGTTTCCGTATTCTGGATACCAAGCACTTTTTTCTGATGATTTGGCAGACGTAAATATTCCTGCATCGCTTCATCCAGTGATTCATACCGGTTTACTTTTACTACACCCTCTGCATTTACATCTTCCATCACATAAAAATTATCAACGTAATGAATCTCTGGCATTTTTAACTTTATGCCTTCCGGCAGCTGCACCTCACTGACTGCATGAAAATTAAACCGGACATCCGTTCCAGATTCATTTTTTCCTGCCATCGTTTCTTCCCAGGTATCTTTCTGTACTGCCTGTATTTCTTCGATTGTAAGTGTCTGTCCACTCCGCAGGGTTACAACAGAATCTTTCGGGAATTCCGTCAAGTCATAAAGTGTTGTTCCATTTTCCTGCAAATATTCTGAAACTGCTTCCAATGCTCCTGCGTCAAACCCGTTCCATAAGTCCTCCGCTACAAGCTGTCCATTTTCTGCTACGATAATGCCTGCCACATCGGAGCCAAATTCATCCTGTTCCATTAAGAAAAACTTCTCCCCGGCATATTCCTTTTCATCAACCGTATGCCATGTTCCGTTATGTCCTTCTGCTTCATACCCTCTTGTCTCTGCCGTAATCGTCACTTCGTTTTCTCCTATCGCCTGTTCTATCCTCTGCATCCGGATCTCAGCTCTTGCCATGTCGATAAACCCATCTAAAACTGCCGGGTGGCTTTCGATCACATAATCCAGGTTCAGATTTCTGCCCCGGCTGATATTTTCCGGGACTTCGATATGCTCCGCCCAGTCTTTGTTCTGTCTGGAGAATCTTCCATCATGGGAAAGTTCCTGGATGGTATTTGCCATAACAAAATTCATACGTTCTTCCCCAAAGCGTTCCACGACTTCTTTTGCTGCATTCTGCTTTAAGTGCAGCCCGTCAAAATTCTCCCGGATAGCTTCTTCGATTGCTTTCTTGCAGTCCAGGTTTAACTTTCTCGAATCTAGATAAGCATCCACATCCCGTTCTCCCATTGCCTGTTCCAATGTTCCTTTATAAACTGACGGATATGCCCTGACGGAATTATGTTCCAGTATGTTCATTCTCTGCTGGACAAACTCCGGAAGTTCCTGAAATCCAAAAGAATCTACATAATAGGCTGTAATCTCTGCACCCCTGTTTATCACGATCACATCACTTACCGATAAAGAATGACCACGGAAATCTTCCGGTCGGTCAATGTTAAAGCGTTCAAATATATTTTCTAACGTGATTGTTGGCATCCATGGTGCTGCATAAACCATCCGGTAATCCTTTCCGTCAATGGTATATCCCAGACTCTTTGCGGATTCCATTCCCATAAACTGATAAGTATGCTCATCCCCACTATCCATCTGATAAATGGCAAACCTTCCGCTTTCTCCATGCAGAAGAAGTGTCTCATCAATCTTTTCTGCACTCTGCTGTTCCAGTGCTTCCTGTTTTGTAGCAGATATTTCTCTTTCTTTCTGCACTTCCCATTCTGTTTCTGTGATTCCAAAGATACCGTCATATCCAAGAATTGCATCTTCTGTGTCTACAAGTGTTGATTCTGCCAGCTGTGGATTCTCTTGATTTCCATGTAACACATAAATTTCTGCCCCTCCACGGTACAATTCATATGCACGGTCTTTCGTAAGCGGAAGCATATGGTCTAACTGGATTCCTGCCTCGTGCATTTCTGTAAAACCAACCATGCCATCCGGGAAATTGTCAATCTGTGCCTGTATTTCATTCATAAGGCTTCTCGTATATTCACTTCCCGGTCTGCGGATTGCAGTCATCATACGGTTCACCAGTCCAAGCACTTCGTCTTTATCATCCATCTTATATGCAAAATTCACAATAAGATTTCTCTGGGAATCTGTGAAATCTCCCGTATTGGCAGCTTCTGCTGTTTCAATCAGACGGTGGGCATACTGCATGGCTGTTTCTTCTGCAATTTCCGGCTCTTTCGCTGGGAAGTTCGCCCTTGCTGCCTGGATCACTTCATACACCAGCTTTGAACCGGCTTCATCGTAAGATTCCCTCATATCCCATACCAGGTCATTCAGTCTTTCCACCTGTCCAGGGAAGGTTTCTGCATATTCATTTACAAATGCCTTTTCATTTTCCGAAAAAATATTTCTTGGAAACTCTGCTTTTTGCACCAGCATCTCTGCCTGATCTTTCGGAGAAAGGTCAGAAAAATAAGTAACGCCTGTGTCAGCATCATATTCCACATCATAAAAATCAATCGGATAGTTCTCTCCGTGCCCACTGCTGTCATAGAGTGGTGTGACGGCAGCACCTTTTTCTTCCAGAAAACTTTCCAGTGGTTTCTCATTTTCCTCTATCTCACCACTTTCCAGAAGGCGGACGTATTCCCCCACATTCTGCTCTAACTGTTCCCTGCTCATGTTTTCGATCAGATCATAAGTAAACTCGGAACCCATACTGCCTGAAAGATGCAGAATTAAATCTTCCTTATGAAAAGTATCCCGAACTGGTCTTTCCATTTCCAGCTCGTGCATCTGTGTCTCGATATTCTCAATGACTTCCGCAGACGTTTTCCGGATGGTATCCATAGATGCCCGGAGTGCTTTCATATCCTTGCTTTCACACCAGCTGGCAATATAGGTAAAAGAGTATTCGGAAGTATCCAGACCAAAGTGGTTGCAGACAATATAGGCAATACTTTCTGCTTCCACTTCTTTGGTTATCCGGTCTTTTAAAATCCCTTCCGCATCCATTACCTCCCGGTCATGCAGCAATGCATGGCTTACTTCGTGTACTCCGGTTTTCATGGTCTGGAGATTACTCATATCTTCCTGAATTGCGATATACTTTTCTGTCTGATGATAATACCCCTTTGCTTCCCCTTCTATTTCCATCATGCGGATTGGCACAGGGGAAATGTTCTGCAATGCTTCCATAAACGTGTCATAAAACTGTACACTCCCGGTAAGTTCCGGTACTTCCAACTCTACAATCGGCTCTCCCTCTGTCTGGCTGACATCAAATACCGTTGTCACACGAAACCTTGGAATGACCATCTCCACGATCTCTGTTTCCGGCTGACCGTCATCCCCGATCACCGGCTCTTTTGTTACAGGGTCAATCTTTTCAATCTCCTGTTTCTCACGGATGGGTGCCGGTGCGATGATCTGGATTCCTTTTTCCCCTCTCTTTACATGGCGGTTAAATTTCTTCTGCCACGCCTGATACCCTGCCACCAGAGTAGCCTCCGGTTTCTGCATGGTGATCAGAAGGGTGTTATTAAAACTGTAATTATGGAACTTGGACATGGTATTCAAATATTCCGTATATCGTTCCGAAGTAAAAATCTCCTTTACGCCCTGTTCCAGCCGTTCCGATATTTCCTTTAACTGTTTCTCTATATTATTTGCCATAAACAAACCCTCCATTTTATGTCCCCGCCAGAGAAAACTCTGACGGGAAATCTTTTATAACTCCTGTTCGTGTTTTTTCTTTGCAGTTTTCTGTACAGGTGGCTGTTCCGCTGTATTCTGCTGTGCCTTCTCCTGCTTTAAGCGTTCCAGAATAGATGGCTTATGGATTCTGTCTGCTGTTTCCGGAAGTTCTTTTTCTTCTACAGCATCCCTGCTATCTGTGCTACTTCCTTCTCTGCCAATATCCTCATCTGCCATAATCGTCTCATTGCCCTTTTCATCCATGTTCAGCAACGCATTTAACTCGGATAACCGTTCCATCTTTTCATTCAGCTCTGCTTCTTTCGGGAATGGTTTCTTTACCTCTTCCTGTGCAGTCGCAAGCTGCTGTTGTACGGTTTCCAATTTCTGCTCACTTTCCGTCAGCTTCCTGTCAATGGAAAAAAGGGTGTTATGGATACGCTGCATATTTCCTACCGGGTCTTTTCCGATCTCCAGCTTATAAGAACATTTCCCTTTGACCGTCAGTTCAAATGCATTGGAGAACATATTGTAGGAAGCAGATAACGTAAACCCATGATATTCCCCGACCTTTCCACCGGTGCTAACGGTTTTTAGTCCTGCACAGGCAGCGATCAATGCCTCGCCTGCTTCTTTCTTATCTTCATAAAGGACATTTCCTACTGTCATGGCAAACGTGTCATTATCCTGTAAATCCACGCTTTTTACTACCTGGGAATCTATCTGCATCCCGGCAATCCGCTCTTTCAATGCACTGATCTGTACCGGGAAATTCTTTGCAATATCGGATTCCAGACGGTAAATCTGACTGGTATGGTTTGCCTTTAAGAGTTTCAGTTTACTCACCTGCACATCCAGATCCATTTTTTCCTTAATGTACGGATTGCCTGTAGCAAGTGCCTTGATCTCTGCATAGGACAGTGCCGTATCATCCACATCTTCACAGGCCCTGACCGGGGATTTACTGGTCATGATCTGACTGATGAACTTCTGCTTATTCTCCAAAATCTGCCACATATACGCATCAAAAGTGTTCTCCGTCACATACCGGAATATCTTTACTTTGTCATTCTGGTTTCCCTGTCTTAAAATACGTCCTTCCTGCTGTTCCAGATCAGACGGCTTCCACGGACAGTCAAGGTGATGGAGGGCAATGAGCCTGTCCTGTACGTTTGTACCAGCACCGAGTTTTGGAGTGGAACCCATAAGGATTCTCACCTGCCCGGCCCGTACCTTTGCAAACAAATCTGCTTTCTTTGTCTCCGTGTTGTATTCATGGATAAACGCAATCTCTTCTTTCGGGATTCCCCTGGCAACCAGTTTGTTTCGGACATCATCATATACATTGAAAGTCCCATCCCCTTTTGGAGTAGACAAGTCACAGAAGATCAGCTGTGTTGTCCGATCTGCTTTTCCCTCGTCCCATACCTGAAAAGCATTTTCCACACAGGTATTGACCTTGCTTTTTTCTGCATCCGGAAGGAGTTCATTTAATAGCCTCTGATCCAATGCACATTTTCTTCCGTCATTGGTAATCTTGAGCATGTTGTCCACCGTTGGATTCACAAGACCGGCTCTTACTTCTTCCGCACGTTCCGAAAAGGCACTGACCATTTCCTGCTGTTCTTCACTTGGTTTTAAGACTTCATTGATAAACTCTGCTTCCGGTACAGGAAGATTCAGCATATCCGATGTCTGAATATCCGCAGCTTCCTTAAAAATGGAGATCAGCTCTGGAAGATTAAAAAAACGGGCAAACCGTGTTTTCGCACGATAGCCCGTTCCTTCCGGTGATAATTCGATTGCGGTTACTGTCTCCCCAAACGTTGCCGCCCAGGAATCAAAGTGTCCCATACCCATACGCATGAGTGTGTCATACTGGAGATAACGCATGATAGTGTAAAGCTCGGTCATACTATTTGATACAGGAGTACCTGTAGCAAAGGTGATTCCTCTGCCGCCTGTCAGTTCATCCATATACCGGCATTTCATAAACATATCCGAACTTTTCTGTGCATCCGTCTGTGAGATACCCGCCACATTCCGCATTTTTGTATACAAAAAAAGGTTCTTAAAACTATGGCTCTCATCCACAAACAGCCGGTCTACACCCAACTGCTCAAAAGTTACCACATCATCCTTTCTGGTCTGGTCATTGAGTTTCTTCATCCTCGCCTGCAGACTCTTCTTTGTTTTTTCCAACTGCTTGATGGTATAATTCTGCCCTGCCTGATGTGCCGCTTCTTCAATGGAAAACGTAAGATCTGCGATCTGATCTTCCAGCATGGCAATCTGCCGTTCTCTTGAAAGAGGGATTTTCTCAAACTGCGTATGGCCGATGATCACGGCATCATAATCCCCTGTCGCAATACGGGAACAGAACCGTTTTCGGTTTGCCGGCTCAAAGTCTTTCTTCGTTGCCACCAGGATATTTGCTCCCGGATAGAGACGTAGGAAATCACTGCCCCACTGCTCGGTCAGATGGTTTGGCACAACATAAAGATTCTTTTGTGAGAGTCCCAGCCGTTTTGATTCCATACCGGCTGCGATCATCTGGAACGTCTTTCCTGCTCCTACGCAATGAGCCAGTAACGTATTATTTCCATACAGCACATGAGCCACTGCGTTTTTCTGATGCGGCATCAAGGTGATCTCCGGGTTCATGCCGACAAACTGAATATGGCTTCCATCATATTCCCGTGGACGGATGCTGTTAAATCGTTCATTATAAATTTTACAGAGATCTTCCCGTCGGTGCAGGTCTTTAAATATCCACTCCTTAAATTCCTCTTTGATCAGCTCCTGCTTCTGCTGTGCCAGCATCGTTTCCTTCCGATTTAATTCCCGGTGTTCCCCATCGGCATCCTGTACCGTGTCATAAATCTTGGTATCTCTAAGGTTTAAGGCATCTT
>OLRB01000389.1_pt1 | contig 33242 bp, 28 predicted proteins | sample 1672751 | NCBI WGS metagenome assembly OLRB01 (sample SAMEA3136720, study PRJEB25190) | human gut metagenome | biome: human gut; feature: human-associated habitat; material: faeces | place: Austria | collected 2013
GGGGGACCGGCAGGTACGCCGACGGCATTCCCGCCGCCCGCGCGCGGGAGAGCGCGAGCGCGCCGATGTTGCGGACCTGGTCGACGACGACGAGGGCTCCGGGGAACTCGGCGAAAAGCGAGTCGAGGGCGTTTTCCCCGTTGGCTACGGGCTTGCTCGCGAGCACCTCGCCGTCGCGCGTCGCGACGCACGCCCAGTGCGACGACTTCCCGACGTCGAGCCCTATGACGATTTCCGGCCTTCTCGGTGGTGCCATGGTGGTATCCTCCAATCGTCAGGCCGATCGGAAGCCCTCCCTGCGATGCCCACATTACCTGGCCGTGGCGCCCGCGCCCGGCAGTTTCCTATCAGTCGTTCAGAGCGGCGAGCGCCTCCGGTGGCAACACCCCCCGGGCCCTCTTCGGGGCAGGGGCAGACGGCCATCCGGAGGCGCCCGATCGGCGGCCCCTCGGGGCTTGCCCGTATCGTAGGCAATGCGCCGAATGCTCGCCACCGAAGTTCATCGGTGGCTTATCTTGGACTGTAATGGGGTCGGCGCCTTCTGTGGGCGTCGTGGCTTCTGTGCCGTCTACGGTTTCTGCGGCCGATTCGGTGCCATCGCCCGTTGACTCGCCTTCGTTGGCAACCGTTTCATCGCTTGGCGTTTCAACAGCATCGCTTGAAGGCTCTTCGGGCTGGATGACGTATTCTTCAGGCTGCTCTTCGGTTGCGTCTTCGGCAGGCGCTTCTTCGATAGTCGCGGCATCGCCGGTTTTGACAGCTTCTTCGATTGCGGGTTACTGAACCTCGTTGGTCATTTCAACGAACGCGGCTGCGGGACACATGCCAGCGATGAGCGTGTATGATAGGATTGACGAGAGCAGTGCGGGGGGGTGGGCTTCGACATGGCGAGCCTTTCTTGCGGCCCGAGGGCGGCGGTTCGGCGCGTTTCGGTGCTTTCCGTGTCGCGCGTGCTGGTTGCATTTACCTCAGCGTTTTATGCTTCGTTGTTTGATGTCTGTGTTTTAAGGTGTTGTGACTCTCCGTTCGCCGGGTTTCACGAGCTTTTGCCGGTAATCCTGCATCTTGGGTGTATCTTCCTTGCTGTTCCCTATGTTCTGTCTCTTGAAGGAGGAACCGTGGTTGAGGTTTACAGCAAAAGTGATTTAATCCACGGTCTTCTGCCTGATTTGGCGGCCGAGGTCGAGCAGGCAGGTCTGCTTGATCTTGTTGCGCACTGTGATTTTCTATACCAGCAGGCGCTCAGTGCCAACGTCGAGCTTGTGATTCTTCGCGTGTTGCAGGATGCACCGAAACGCTTTGGCCGGGATGTCCTCTGCGCGCCGTGGTTTTTCGGCTACACGCGCATGGCCCTTGTTGATTCCTGCTTCATGAATTGTGCGCGGCTCTTCGATGACGGAAGCGATATCTGGATTGGAGGCTTCATCAAGAATTGCGGCAAGATGGCGGGGGAGATAGACGGGCGCGTGCGAGACGTGTATGGCGATCGTCCTTCTTTCGATAGCGAGAAGCCGATTCGTCATCCTTTGGCAGCCCAGGAGGAGATGTTCTATCAGAATGAGGTCGATGCCCAGCGAGACACCGAATTGCTTTTTGGCGGTGGGCGCCACGAGCCGGTTTATGTCGGCATGGATGCCGGGACGCTCATTGAACTCTGGCAGAAGCGTCTCAGCGGTCTCAGTAAGCTTAGGAATTCATTGCGCACGCATCGCAACAAGGTGTTTGCGCACAGCGATTCCGACGCGCTTGATTATGATAGATTTGTTGAGCAGTATCCGCTTACGTATGCCGAGATGCAGCGGCTCATCGACTTCGTCTCTGATGTGACCATCGAAATGTACGCTTTGATTACTGGTATAGAACGCCAACGTTCGCCGAGGGGCATTGACGATGTTCTCGGCTTGCTGAAGTATGTTGACGCTGGCATGGAAGCCGTAGAACAGCGGTTTGCTAACTTCCGGGCAGGAAGACCTGCGATCGCCGATTCGTAGCGTGTCGTTCTTCTTCTTCTTTTCGACGGTGACGATTACGTTGATGAAGGGGGGGTTATAGAATCGTTTCACAAACCCCCTCACAAACTTCTTCGCCGCTCGCCTAGTTTCCCGCGCCTGACGCGCGATTATCTTCACCCGAGTTGTATTCTTCTAACCCCTCCCTACACATAGCCTCTCGAGGAAAGGATGCAGCCATGCTGACCATCCGCGACCTTTTGACCGAGACGATGGAGCGGTTGTTCGGGAAGGTGACCGTGCGGGTGAACCGCTTCGAGGGCAAGGGGCGCGAGCCGCTGGGGTTTTCGGCCAACTACTTCTGCCACGAGTGCCTGCGCGCCCGCGGCGGCATGGACCCCATCAACAGCATGGCCCGCAAGCGCGTCGTGGGCATGGGCAGGCGTGTGCTGGCCGAGAAGACCGACTACGACCCGTGGCGGTTCTCAGATGTTGACGTGAATACGTTTTTCACCAGGGGCTGCGGTGGAAATTCTAGACCGTTTCGGGTTAGGCGATTTGGACTGGTCAAGGTTTCTTGGACGGAACAATAAGCTTCTTCAGGCAACATCTCGCTCTAGGTCGCACGGGGCGTTATAGCCGATCGATGAGCGCATCCTCTGCCTGTTGCAGTAGAGCTCGGTGTATTTGAACGCGTCCTGCTTCGCCTCCTCCCTCGTCTTGCGGCCCTTGCCGTTCACCGGCTCGCGCTTGAGCGCCTTGAAGAGGGATTCCGCGGGCGCGTTGTCCCATGGGTTGCCCGGCCGCGACATGGATTGGGCGATTCCATGGGACTCGAGGCAGCGCCGGAACGCCCGGGAAGCGTGCCGGGGACCCTGGTCGTCGTGGAAGACGAGGCTGAAGTCGTCGAGAGGGCTCTCCCTTCCCACCGCCTGCTCGAGCGCATCCGTGACCAGCTTCTCGGTCATGCGTCCGGACATCGACCAGCCCACGACCTTACGGGGGAAGGCGCCTGTCACGGCCGCGAGATAGGGCCATCCTTCGCCCGTTCCGATGTAGCCGATCCACCCCTACTGCGGCGACCGCAAGGTGCTGAAAGGCTACAACGATCCGAGGACGACGCATCCCAAGATCGCGAGGGAGTGGAACAAGGAGCGCAACGGCGACCTGAAGCCGACCGACGCGATCGCCAACTCCAACAAGCGCGTCTGGTGGAAGTGCAAAGAGGGCCATGAGTGGTCCGGCCTCATAGCGAACCGAGCGCGCAGGGGCAAGGCGGACTCGGGCTGCCCGTACTGCTCGGGACGCAAGGTGCTCGCCGGCTACAACGACCTGGCCACCACGCATCCCGACATAGCGGCGATGTGGCACCCGCGCATGAACAAGCGCTTGAAGCCCACCGGTGTGCAGGCCATAAGCCGCAAGCTCGTATGGTGGCGCGGCGAGTGCGACCATATCTACCAGATGGCCGTCCGCGACAGGGTGAGGGCCAAGCCGGGCTGCTGCCCGTACTGTTCGGGGAGGAAGCGGCCCGAGAGGCCGATAAGGCTCGACTAGCCCTCGGCCCCTCGGCGAGGAAGGAACGGGGGGCGTCGGCGCCTCCTGCCCATAGGCGTGATCTTGCGAATATTGGACTGGACGGCTATGCGTGGCGGCTATGAGGGTCTGCATCGTTTTCGATGACTGGTTTTATGTATACGTCGACGTTGATGCGAAGAATCGTCCCATTGGGAATCTGCCCAATGGGACGATTTTCTATCCGATTCGAAGGCAGCTTTTCGGAGCCGGTTCATCGTCGATGACGGTCGGAATGAGCTGCAAAAGTCTGGAGGTTCAAACTCCAGGAAGCAGATAGTTCGGCTATCCAGTCAGAACATTTCTGCAGGTAATCTTGTTTTTTCGTCTTGACAAAAGGGATGACGCTCGTAGGCCCTTGGCCTACGAGCGTCGGCTAGTGTCCTACGCGTTGGGCATCAAGATCCAGACGGGCATGCACGTCACTCCCCGGCCCTGAAGGGGATCATGCCGCTCGCGACGGTCTCGAGGGCGAGGATCCTGACGGCGACGGAGAACGATATCCCCATGCCTGCCAGAACGGCCATGGCCTCCTCGGCGACCTCCTCCGGCAGCCTTACCGACGTCACGGCGGTCTTGCCCGACATCTCGAAGTCGACCGACCTGACCTCAAAGGGAATGGCCCGCTTCCGAACGAGCTGGTAGGCGAAGCTCTTCACCGCCGACGTGTAGTCCAGGCCTATGCCCTCGAGCGTTCTCGAGAACTCGTCCTTGAGGTTGGTGTCGATTCTCGCGGACACCTTTTTGCATGCGCTCATCTCCTCTTCCTTCCTGTTGCCGCCTTCGCTGCCGGGGCTTGCGCATCTCCGGTTCGCCGGAGCCTCCACTCAGTGGCGCCGCCCGGCGCTTTTTGGACATCGGGTCCCGACAGGCGGCGAGGTGCCGTCGAGCGGAGGTTCCCCTCGATGCCGATCGGCCTGCCGCCGATGCAAGGCCCCCTTGCTCGGCTTGGATGCCGCCGTGCGCGGGCACGAGGAGGGGAGGGGCGGATTCGCGAAGGCCCGGCAGGGCCGGCACCTCCACCGATTTCCGGATCTGGCCGCAGGTCGTTCGGGAACCTGTGGAGATGTCGCGCGTGCGCCCCGCAGCGACGAGGTCTGCGCAACAGCCCCCGCGGCGGATGAGCGGCTGCCGGCCGGAGGGGTTGCAAGGGGAGGAGGCGAGGAGCGCTCCCCTTGCCATGGGACCGGCGGGCGTGTGCTCGGGATGGTTGCTCGACTGGCAGGACGTAGCGAAGGCGGACGACGGCCAGCGGGCAGGTCCTCGACCCCGCTGCCGAGCGTGTTATTTACGCGGCATGGGCTCCTGGCCAGGCATGCTGCTTCAAAGGCGTCCTTGCCGATTCGCTTCTTGGCGTGCGTCAACTGTGCTGCCGAAAAGGACGCGTGCCTTGCAGTTGTCGGATCGTCGAGGCTTGCACCTCGCCATTTCTTCATCTGGACCAATAGTTATCGAACGTCTCAATCCGCATATAGACGAGTCGGATGATCGGGGCTGCTGGAGACGGGCTCCGTTTGCGCCTCGGGGTTTGGCCTGCTGCCCGGCGCGCTTTGCATGCTGCCTGCGTTCCTAGGGAACACGCCGCTGTTGGGCGAAAAATAGGCGGAACCGCTTTGCGATTCCGCCATACAAGGCCCGTGTGCCTTTTCTGCTTGCTTGACGCTATGAATCACCGGCATCGACGGTCGACGGGTTTTGCCTGGAAAGCCCAAACATACGCTTAGGAGGTGTCATGGGCGTCCGGTCGGCCTTGCCGCGATGGGCCCAGCCTCGCTTTTCCGAGTCTCTAGCTTTGGGCTTTGTTTTTCGAGTAGACGAAGCGGGCTTGCTCTGAGCGGAGAAACTCTATGACGTTGACGTGGTGGACGTCGAAGTGGTCGCAGACGTCCACCAACGACGCCTTCTTTTTGCTGGGCTTCGGAGCCTCCTGCGTGACGACGCAGCCACCGTGCGCCATCGCGTATGCGACGAGCCAGGGGTCTGCAACCGTCTCGGCGAGGAAGTCCGAGGCGACGTTCGGCTTGTAGTCGCCTCGGACGTATTCCGCAGCCTCCATGTACGCCTTCACCACCTCGGCATCGCCGAGGCTGTCTTTGAAGGATGACCGTTCGAGGTTGCCCTTTACCCAATCGGACAGGTCATCGCCGCCGACGACGAGCTCGTCGTAGACATGGCGAATGCTGAGAGACCGCTCTGCGTTGAAGTCGTCGACCATGAAGTCCCAGAAGCCGGGGCAGATGTCGAACGCGTAGTAGCGGTTCTTCGACTCGATGAACGCGTTGGAATCGATCAGGTAAGGCGGGTAAGGCGCCACTATACGAACATCCCCTCTCGCTTGTAGTAGTCGGAGAAGCTGCCGGCGCTCATGCCGGTGAGCCGGTAGGCGTCGGAGTAGAGCAGCCTCTCGGACTTGAGGGCCAGGTACACGGTCTCGGGGAAGAGCTTGCCGAGATGGTTCTTCTGCAGGGTGTAGAAGGAGGGCCCGGAGGTTTTTGCACGCTCTCCCTTATTGGGAGGCAGGGAGGACAGGCGGGCCCTGTAATCGTCCAGCCTCCTGAAGAACTCCGCCTTGCTGATGAGCTTCAGGTCCTTCGCCCTGCGCAGGCACACGATCTCGCTCACCTTGGTGAAGCGCATCATCTCCTTGATGGCCTCGTCGTTGTCGAACCGGTCGAAGAGGCGGAAGGCCAGGGAGGAGGGGACGAGGAATTCGGCCGCGATCTCGTCGCAGATGGTCTCGTTGCTCTCGTCGAGCTCGGCGTCGTCCAGGCCGCTCTCGTTGAAGAGCAGGTGGGCGAACTCGTGGGCCAGCGTGAACAGCTGGGCGGAGCGCGCGTCCCTGGTGTTGATGAAGATGACCGGCGCGTAGGCGTCGGTCAGGACGAAGCCTCTGAACTCCTTCACGTCGAGCGTTCTTTTGCTGCTGTTGCCGACGTAGCTTCCGGCGCAGACGTAGACGCCGGTCGCCTCGATGGCGTCGCGTAGCGCGCGAACGGCGGCGTCGCTGGCCAGGCTCTTCGCCCAGCCGACCTCGAGATTGATGAGGGAGCGCATGGCGGCCACGCACTCGGCGACGGAGGTCATGCCCTTGCAGCTGCCGACGAAGGAGAGCCTGTCGGCACCGTCGTCCTCCAGATACTCGGAGAGCCAGTCCTGCCGGGATTGCATCAGGTTGATCGTGTCGTAGAGCTCCGGGCTGGGGTCCTTCGGCGCTTCGGAGGTCACGGTGCGGAAGTCGGGGATCTGGAGGCCCAGGTCGGGTAGCTCGTCTTCGTAGAAGTACGGCAGCAGGACGTGCGTGGCCTTCGCCAGCTTCTGCATCTGCTTGGCCGTCGGCTCTGCGTCGCCGGTGACCCACAGGGGCGCCTTCTTGGAGATGCCCGTTATGTCCTCGGGCGTCTTGCCGCAGCGTTTGATGGCCCACTCGATAACCGCGGGATTCGGCGTGTCCCTCATGGCGTTCACCTCCTTCTTCTGAAGACAACAATATATCGCAATCTCTTGCGTGGCGCAGCGTGCGCGCGGCGCAGGTTGGCGGAATTCGCATCTCTCCGCCATCTCGCCGCGCACTTTGCCTGCCGAGGACTGCAAATACCATAAGAAGCCTTCTAAGGGCCTGAATTGAGCATTATGGGCGTATCCGCAGAAGCGCGCTTTGGCGGCTGTCCCCGCGTTTTCATGTGCCTTGATGCCGTTTGTGAAGAACCGTCTCATTGGGAAACGGGTCCCAATGAGACGGTTTCGGCGGGCATCAAGGGTGGAAATCGGCGCGCTTCGAGCGTTTGGAATACCTCAGCATTTCGATTGCCTTATGCGCTCCTAGTGGCCCTAAACGACCCGTCGAAATCGCCATCGACCCCCGCTACCTGCGCAAAATCACCTGCACGACCTTGCGTTTTCGTCTTGACAAAAGGGATGAGCACAGTGGGACCGCGCCTGCGCTCCCTGCTGAGGTTGCTGCGTATACCGATTATCAGAACCAGCGTCTTTTGGTGAAGCCGGGTATGACATGCTATTGGCAGACGCGTCGCAACCGCGATTCGATTACTTTCGATGAATGGGTCGACCTCGATCTTTGGTGCGTTGACGGTATGGGTTGGGTTTTTGGAATGGGGGCATTCGAAGGACGCGATTCTCTTTACTACGAAGGGGAATATCAGGAAATCAAAGAAATCTTGCTCCATTATTCCGCGAAAGAGTCGTTGTGCTATTTTACTTCGGATAAAAAGAACTTGTTAATTGGTCTTACGATAATTCGATTGATGAGGGGCTCGTTGTGTAGGTTCGAGCGTCTCTTCGAATGAGACAGATGAAATGAATGGTGCAGGAAAAAATAAAAGAGTGTTTTTCTTTCGCTAGATCGTCCAAGCATCAAAAGAGGCGCCCCGTAAGGCGCCTCAATCATCTTCTCCCGAACCCGTTACTTCTTCTCGGCCTTTGCGGCGGGGCGTACGGGCTTTTCGCTGTCACGATGCATGTTGATGTAATCCAACAGCTCGCTGCGCTTGTGAATGTTCATCTTCGCGTAAATGTGGCGAATGTGCGTCTGTGTGGTGTAGGGGCTAATCACGAGCTTGTTCGAGATGTTGTCCACGGTGTAGCCGCGTGCCACGAGCTTCAGAATCTCACCTTCGCGCTTCGAGAGCTTGAATTCCGCGATCACCGCGTCGCAAATCTCTTCGGTGTCGTTCTGCGTGGCGGGAGCCGTGGTTACATGAATAATGTCGCCTTCGCTGCGCACGAGCGGAATAAGCGACAGCGCTACAAGGCACATAAGGAACAGCGATGTGGGCTCGACAAGCGTGTTCCAAATGCCCTGAATGTCCTCGTACAGAACGGCCCAAACCTCGCCGATTGAAAAGCCCAGGCGCACAATGGCGCTCGACGCGCAAAACGCCGCAACGGGAGCCATGTAGCCCTTCGACGACATGGTGCCGAAATACGAAATCACGAACAACTCGAAAATGCCGGCCAGAATCACGGCGAGCGTGAACGCAATTGTGTCAAATTCGACGTGATTGCTCAGGAAAAAGGCAATGGCGACAATGGCAGCAACCATGAAGTAGGGAAGAAGCTTGTATGCGGCTTCGGTGCGTTTGCCCACGCGCGCGATTGACGCAATAACAAGGCACAGAATTGCCGCCAAACCCATTCCCAAGGGGTACGCCGCCGCATCTGTGAGGATATTATCTTCAGGAACTATAGCAATCGTGAAGTAGCAGGCCACGCACGCGATGCACAGCGAAACCGATATAATAAGCGTTGCGCGATTCGTCTTTTTGCGAATCGCCTTCGGCAAAAGCGTGGGGAATACAAGTCCCTCAACCGTCTTGTTTTCGTACTTATATACTGCGCCGCACGCAATGGGCAGCAGCGCCACGAACGCATTCGATACAGGCGCGGGCAAAATCTCGGTCATGATCATTGCTGCGAGCATCACCGATCCGTAGACAAGCGCGAATTTGCCTACCGCGAACGTCGAGCGTTTGCGCGTGTAGAATTCGCCCCATGCGGCCCACAGAAGCGCGTTGGCCACGGCCAGCACAATGGGGAACACGACCCAAATAAAAAGGGGCAGTGTCGCCAAGGGCTTTGCAAGCGTGAACAACAGCGTGCCTGCGGCAAGCGTTCCGGCCGAAACCCATACGAGGGTAGGGTGCTCATATATATTGATGCGTCGGAGCGCCAATGGCATTACGAGGAATGCAAGCGCCGAAAACGCGAGACTCGCAAGCCAGGAATACACCATGGCGCGGCCCATGAGCGGCATGCACACGAACACGCTTGGCGAGAACCATAGGCAATAAAACCACGCGAGTACGAGGCTCAGGCCAAGATAATGGACGCCTAACGCATCCCTTTTTCTACCGATTCCGCATCGCTTCCGAAGAAGGAAACCATACTCACAGCGTTCCCCATCCTTTCCCTCGCGCAGTGCGGCATATGCCGATTTATTAATCTAGCTTATCGATTTTTTTGTTCCAATAGGCCAGATTTATGCTGAATAGGGTAATTCACCTGGATTAAACCTGCATCACAGTTTTTTAAGTATGCTCCAATTATCCACTAACTCGTTTGCCAGTAAAGAGCGATTCATAGTCAACAAGCGATAGCGCACTTCACGATTCGGCCACAAAATGCAACTTGTCTGATCGATGAGGCCTTTGGGGAACCGGGAGTCGGCAACAAAGCCGAACATCCGGAATAAGGCTTCATGCGATGGCACGATCCCTTGGAAGGAGGCGGAATTCGCTGGGCTTAAGGGGCCTACTTATTTGGCGTCGCGCATGCGCGACACGCGTCCCGCGAGTTCTTATGAAGTCCTTGGCTCTTTTGAACGGAGCAATTCGGAAAACGATCAAGAACTTCATAAGCAAGGAGAGGGGCGCTCGTACCGGAAAGCAATGCTTTCTTAAGGTAAACGAGAAAGGGAAAACACATGTCCATTCTTGCAAAGAGCAAGGGCGAGGTGACGTACAAGGACCTCACTGGTTTCCACAAGTGGTTCTTGATCGTCCTCATTTCGATGGGTTCCTCCATCATCTACACGCCGATGTATCTGAAGGGCGTCTTCTACGATCCTCTGATGACGGCCCTCGGCTGCACCAACGCCGACTTGGGCGCAATGGTGTCCTTCTACGGCATCGTTGCTCTTATCTGCTACCTGCCTTCGGGCATCATCGCCGACAAGTTCCGTATGCGCACTCTCGCGTGGGTCGGCTTCATCGGCACCGCAGTGCTCACGTTCCTCTACGCAATGCTTCCTTCCGTGCAGATGTGCTACGTGCTGTTCGGTGGCATGGGCCTTACCTCCATCCTGATTTGGTGGGGCACCCGTTTCAAGGTTATTCGTCTGTGCTGCGAAGAGGATGAGTATCCTGCCCGCATTGGTGTTTCCTACTCCATTTACGGCGTTACCGGCCTTGTTGTTGGCGTTATCAACGCTGCCATCATCGCTGCTATCCCCGACACCATCTTCGCTATGCAGTCGGTCATCATCTTCCTTGGTGTTCTGATTACTGTTCTCGGCGTTCTGTCCTTCGTCTTCATCCCTGACTTCAAGGGCGAGATTAACAAGGACGCCAAGCTCTTCAGCGTTGCTGACGCTGCTGAGGCCATCAAGACCCCCGGCGTTCTGTGGGCTTGCCTCGGTTACTTCTGCGTCTACTGCGTGTACCAGGGCGCTACCTACACCACTCCGTATCTGTCTCAGGCCATGGGCACCGACGCTAACACCGTTAACATCATCGGCCTCATTCGTACCTATGGTATTGGCCTGCTCGCTGGCCCGGTTATCGGTGCCATCGCTGCGAAGGCTAAGTCTTCCAAGACCATCATCGGCTGCTTCGCGCTTGCCATCGTGGTTCTGGGCGCCTTCATCGTGATGCCCCAGGATTCCGGCCTGTCCATCGTGGCTTGCTGCCTGGTCGTCGTGTTCGGCTTCGCCACCTACGGCGCTTTCTCCATCGGCTCCTCGCCGCTCTCCGAGCTCGGCATTCCGATGCGAATTTTCGGCACCGCCGCTGGCATCCTTTCCGTTATCGGCTTCCTGCCTGACGTGTTCATTCACACCTGGTACGGCTCGCTGATCGACGCTTCCGGCGTCGCAGCCTTCAACCAGATCTTCGGCTTCGAGATCATGTTCGCCGTCCTCGGCATCATCTTCCTGGTCATGTGCATCCGCGCCATCAAGAAGCATGCTGCCTCTCAGGCCAACTAACTTTCAAGCACTTTAGCGGCCGGCCTGCATAATGCCGACCGGCCGCACAGGCCCCTTATTACCAGCGAATCCGCTGGCCTCGTGGAGAGGCGACGCCAAACGCCTCTCCACCTTCCCAAGTCATCGAGAAAGGATTGAACATGGAAAATAAAGTCGATCCACAGCTGCTTATGAACGATCAGATGAAAGCCGTCCTCCAGAAGTCGGCCGAGCTTGCCGGCGACGCCTTCGTCACCGACGTGGGATTCGCCGAGATGCGCGAGAACTACGTGCGCGAGCGCCGCTTCTGGAACGAGGGCGGTCCGGTTATGGCCAAGACCGTCGAGCGCACGTTCGAAGGTCCCATGGGCGAATTCATGGCTCGCTACTATTACCCCGTCGAAGCTGAGAAGCTTCCCGTGATCGAATTCATCCACGGTGGTGGTTTTGTTGTGGGCAGCCCCGACACCCACGATCGCGTGTGCCGCATTCTCGCCGAGAAAACGGGCGCGGTTGTCGTGAGCGTTGACTACCACCTGTCTCCTGAGTCGAAGTATCCCACCAACATTCAGGAGTGCGTGATGGTCGCCAAGCACCTGCACGAGCATGGTGCTGAAGAAGGCATCGACGGCGACGACCTCTCGTTCGCCGGCGATTCGGGCGGCGCAGTTCTTTCGATGGCATCGAATTTGTGGCTGCGCGACGAAGAGGGCGACAACTCCTTCGTGAAGAGCCTGCTTCTGTATTACGGCTTCTATGGCCTTGAAGATTCCATGTCGCAGCGTCTGTACGGTTGGGATATCGACGGCATGCGCAAGGAAGACCTTATCTACTACAACGAGTGCTGGCTCAATGACCTGGCTACCGAAACCAAGGCACCGTACGTGGACATGTTCCACAACGACCTTACGACGAACATGCCTGTGTGCTACATCGCCGCTGCCGGTCTCGACCCGTTGCGTGACGATTCCGAGCTTTTGCATCGCGTTCTCGACACCAACGGCGTGCGCAACCAGCACGAAGTGTTCGAAGGCGTGCTGCATGCATTCGTTCACTACTCCCGAATGCTCGATGAAGCTGCTGAGTGCATCGAACATTCCGCTGAATTCTGGAAGACCCGCCATCAGGCGTAGCTTCAATAGGGCAGATGCCCACCCCCAATCCTGTCATATTCCGGCGAGGCCGGATGTGAGTGCAACCAATAAGGAGGTTCCTCAATGGATTTCAATCTGACCGACGAACAAGAGCTCATCGTGGCGTCCTACCGCGACTACATGGAGAGCGAGAACTGGGAGACCTACTTCCACGAGTGCGATGAGAAGCACGAGTACCCGCTGCGCTGGGCCCAGGGCCTTTGCGAAATGGGCTTCGACCGCATCATGCTCGATGAAGAGCACGGTGGCCTCGGTCTCGAGCAGCCCATCACCACGCTGATGGCGATCTACGAGGTTCTCGGCCAGTACGGTGCCCCGACCTATGTTCTGTACTTGCTCACCGGTTACAACACCATCGTCCGCGAGGGCACTCAGGAGCAGATCGATGCTTGCCTGAAGTACCTGGGCACGGGCGAGCAGGTTGTGAACTCTGCTTGCACCGAGCCGGGCGCCGGCTCTGACGTTTCCGGCCTCGTGACCACCTACAAGCGCGAGAACGGCAAGATTTACCTCAACGGCACCAAGACCTTCATCACCTCTTCCAAGGGTGTTAAGTACCTCATCATCATGTGCCGCGACGCTGACAACCCGGATGTCATCTCCGAGTTCTTCGTCGACATGTCCAAGCCGGGCATCTCGCTGTCCCCGCTCACCAAGCTGGGCCTGCGTATGGACTCCTGCTGCGAGGTCTACCTCGACAACGTCGAGATGGAAGAGAAGGACTTCTTCGGCAAAGAGGGCAACGGCTTCAACCGCGGCGTCGCTGACTTCAACTTCGAGCGCTGGCTCGTTGCTGCTTGCGACTACGGCACGGCTATCTCTGCTTTCGAAGACGCTGCCAAGCATGCTTGGGCTCGCGTTGCCTTCGGCAAGCCGGTCGCTCGCTTCCAGCTGAACTCCCTGAAGTTCTGCCACATGGCCATCAAGCTCGACTCCATGCGCAACATGCTCTACGAAGCTGCTTGGAACGCCGACACCAACCTCGGCGGCGACGTTGACGCTGGCCAGGCTGCAATGTGCAAGTACTTCTGCGCCAATGCCTCCTTCGAGGTCGTTGACGACGCTATGCAGGTCATGGGCGGCATCGCTGTTGCTTCCGAGCACCGCATCAACCGCATCTGGCGCGACCTGCGTGTCGACCGCGTCTCCGGCGGCACCGACGAGATGATGATTCTCACCGCTTCCAAGAACGCTATCAAGGCGTATCGCCAGTAATTCGCATCGTATGGGCCCGTCGTGGGCGGGGCCGTGCAGCGTTTACTAATAACGTGAGGCGCAAGTCGCCTCGCATTTGGGGAAATCTCAATGGGTGCGCCGTGTGAGGGCGCGGCGCACCCTGAGAAACGAGAAAGGACCAGCAATATGGCTGCCATTCCTACCGAAAAACCGAGCTTTGGTGTTCTCGACGACGTCAAAATCGTCTTCGCTGCAATGGAGGAAGCTATTCCTCGCGCTTGCAACATCATGGCTGACTGGGGTGCCGATGTTACGTGGCTCGAGAACACGGGCTACGGCGACACCGTTCGCGATGCCAAGAACGCTGCTCAGGCCGAGCGTCGTAACTGCCGCTCCGTCGCTCTGAACCAGTTCACCCCCGAGGGCAAAGAAGTTCTGTTGAAGATGCTCAAGGACACCGACATCTTCTTCGAGTCCTCCAAGGGCGGCACGTGGGATCGCAAGGGCTTCACCGATGAGGATATGTGGGCCGTTAACCCCAAGCTCATTATCGTCCACTGCTCCGGCTATGGTAAATTCGGCGACCCCGACCGCGTCAAGCGTCCTGCCTACGATGGCACCGTTGGCCCCTACGCCGGCTTCACCTGCCAGAACGGCACTCCTGAGCAGCCGATGATCACCATGCCGTACTCCGGTGACTACATCAACTCTTACCTGCTCATTGCTGCTTCGCTGGCTGCTCTGCGCAAGGCAGATCGCACTGGTCAGGGCGAGAGCATCGACTGGGCAATGTATGAGGGCATCATGTACATGAGCCAGTACTACCTGGTCGACTTCCTCAACGACGGCATCAAGTGGCCTCGCGCTGGCGCCCGCAACCAGAACCTCTGCGGCATCGGCGTGTACAAGTGCAAGGACGGTTTCATCGCTTTGAACCTGTTCGGCATTCGCCAGAACAAGTGGATCATCGAAGAGCTCGGCCTGGGCGAGCACTGGGGCACCCCTGAGCTGCCCGAGGACACCGCTTCCCTGTGGCTGTCCATGCCCATCGCTGAAGAGTTCGAGAAGCGCCTTGAGGCTTGGCTGCTTGAGCGCACGAAGCTCGAACTTGAGGATATTTTGGCCGAGCATGCCATCGCTGCTCAGAGCGTTTACGAGTTCGAAGACATGGTTGCCGACAAGCACATGGCTGCCCGTGGCAACTTCGTCGAGTGGGAGACCAAAGACGGCGACACCTTCAAGGGCCTCTCTCCCATGCCTCGCTTCGAGCAGACTCCGGGCCAGATTTGGCGCCCGATGCCTGCCCAGGGTGGCGACACCATGGATACCCTCACCAAGCTTGGCTACACCGCCGAGCAGGTGCAGGAGCTCGCTGAGAAGAACGTCGTCAAGATTGGCGAGAACTAAGCGGGATTTCGCGATTTTCATCGCGGCGTAATTGCTGATGTGGCCCGCATTCGTGCGGGCCACATTTAAAACTGGGGATTTTTACCAGGAATTCGGGGGGAAAGGTTTTAGCGCATGGCAACTATTGTGGGAAACCAGAATTTGGCTGACATGTGGGAATGGCTCGCCACTAACAGGGGGTCGCATACCTTCCTTGAGTTTCATGGCAAAGATGGCTCGCAGCGCGATTTTACCTATGCCGACTTCAATGCATACATCAATCGCGTTGCGAATCTTCTTTGCTCGGTCGGCGTGACCGCTGGCCAGAATGTGGGCGTGCAGCTCTACAACAGCCCCGAGCACATTGCGTGTTGCATGGCGTGTGCCAAGCTCGGCGCGGTGGCGGTGCCCATCAACATGCAGCACACGCTTGCCGAATGCGTGTACGTGTTCGAGAAGTGCGACATTTCGGTGGTTATCGCCGAGCCCGATTGCCAGTGCTACTACTGCGCGGGTGTGGAAAGCTGCATTGCCGGACCGCTTGGCGGAGAGCCGTACCCTGTGCCTACGCTGTTCATCGCGCACGCGGGTGACGAAGGACTCTTCGATGCGGCGCGCGACTTCGACGCGGAAGTCGCAGAGCAGGCAAGCGAGCTTTCGGTTTCGGTCGACATCGACCCGCTCGATACGGCCATGATCATTTTCACCTCGGGTACCACGAGCGACCCGAAGGGTGTTGAACTAACCCATGCCAATATGCTCTATGGCGGCTACTACGGCGATTGGCAGTGCAATCTTTCGCCCGACGACCGCCTGCTCACGACCATGCCGGCGTTCCATTCCAATTTCCAAACCGCGGCGCTTATGCCCGTGCTTACCTGTGGTGCGACGCTTGTTTTCGTCGAGAAATACAGCGCGCGTCGCTATTGGTCGCAGGTGCGCGAATTTGGCGCCACCGCTCTGCAGCTCGTCGCCATGATGGTGCGCACCCTTATGATGCAGCCTGTGGTGGAAGGCGAGCGCGACCACAACGTGAAGTCGGTGCAGTATTACCTGGCCATCGAGGAGTCTGAGAAAGACGAATTCGAGAACCGTTTCGGCGTGCGCCTGCAGAACTGCTATGGCCTTACCGAGTCGGTGTGCTGGGTCACGACTGACCTGCCGTACGGGGAGCGTCACTGGCCGAGCGTGGGCCGCAGCGGCCTGGGCTATGACGTGCGCGTGGTCGATTCCGAGGGCAACGTGCTTCCTGCCTGTGAGGTGGGCGACATCGTCTTCCATGGCGAGATGGGCGTCTCCCTTATGAAGGGCTACTACAACGACGAGGCCGCCACGAATTCCTGCGTTGACTGCAAAGGCTGGATGCGCTCGGGCGATAAGGGCTATTTCGACGAGGGCGGATGGATGTATTTCGTTGATCGCAAGTCCAATATGATCAAGCGCGCTGGCGAAAACATTTCCGCCTCTGAAGTTGAAGAGGTTCTCAATACATTCCCCGGCCTTGCCGAGGTGGCGGTCATCGGCGTTGATGACCCGGTTCGCGACCAGGCGGTGAAGGCGTTCCTCGTGTTCGAGCCCAACGTCGAGCCCGATGTGGAAGCCGTGCTTGAGCACTGTCGCCACAACTTGGCGCATTTCAAAGTTCCAACCATCGTAGAGGTGGTGGATGCGCTGCCCCATACAAGTGTGGGGAAGTGTGCGAAGAAGCTTTTGCATTAAACGGGTTTCTTCATATAAATCAGTTGTTTGCTGAAAGGGGAGGACATGGCTATTTCAACTGAGATCGTAGGCAAGACCTTCGGGCCCTTCGTGCGTGACTACACCTTCAAAGATTTGGAGATTTGTGCGCTCGGATGCGGTGCTGGCTGGGACGGTCGCGTTGACTTGGAATATGTCAACGAACACGACGCGAAAAACCCCGACCTGAAGGTTCTCCCGATTTTCGCCGTGCCGCTGACCGTGAACGAGGAAATGACGACGACGCTCGACTACGGCTTCGATTATTCCGGTTCGCTGCATTACGGCATCGACGTGCATTTCCATGCTCCGTTCAAGATGTCTGACCACATTGAGACCTATGTGACCCAAGAGGCCATTTGGGACCGCGGTGAGGGTCGCGGTTCGCTTTCGAAGCAGGTGGGCAAGTCGTATTCCGCCGACGGCACGCACCTGTGCACGGTTGATACCTATGACTGCTGCATCTATGACGGTGGTTGGGGCGGCGAGCTTCCCCCGAAGGACGCTGTCGATTACCCCGATCGCGAAGCTGATTTCGCTTACGAGGAAACCTACGGCTACAACTGGCCCCTCGTGTACCGCATGATGGGCGACTGGCATCAGCAGCACATCGACTGGTCCTACACCGAGCAGACCGGCCTTGAGCGCCCGATCGCCCACGGCGTGAGCAGCGCGGGCGTGGCGATGCGCCACGTGATTTCTCTGCTGTTCCCGGGTCATCCCGAGGCTATGACGCGCTTCAAGTGCCGCTTCACTTCACCCGTCCTGCCTGGCGTGCGCCTGCGCACCGTGGTATGGAAGACGGCTGAGGGCGAGGCAAGGTTCCGAATGGTCAACGCCGACGCTCCCGAGTCGAAACCGTTCCTCAATAACGGTATTGTGGAGTGGGACCCCGAGCGCGCATAGCATTCGCGCACAGCATTACAAGTTAGTAGTGGGGCTCGCTGGAGTGGTTCGGCGAGCCTTCTTATAGGCGATTACGTTTCAAAGGAGGAACAATGAGCGCTATTAAGAAAACGACTCAAGTTGTGAGTCCGCCTAAGAATGACAGCGATATGGCCTGCGAAAGCAACGATATGGCTCGCGAAGAGATTCTGCACCAGGCGAGCCCCGACGTGCGCACGCAGCGCGCGTACGTTGAAGAACATGGCAAATGGTCGCCCGAGCGCGTCGCCCGATATGTGAAGCGCAAGGCGAAAAAGACCATCGACGACGTCGCGATGACGCCGTTTTTGCGCAAGATTGCGATTTTCTCGAGCGGCGGTTCATTCTTGGACGGCTACGTGCTTTCGCTTATCGGCGTGGCGCTTACGCAAATCACCCCCATGTTCAACCTCACCGCGTCCGAATCGGCCGCCATTGGCGCGTCGGTTATGCTGGGCATTCTGGTGGGTACCATTGTCGGCGGCTATCTGACCGATGCCATCGGCCGTAAGAAAATGTTCATAATCGACCTGGTTGCCATTGCCCTCTTCTCGATTCTGAGCGTTTTTTGCAGCAATCCGTGGGAGCTTGTCGCGGCGCGCTTCTTCATTGGCGTGTTCGTAGGTGCCGACTATCCCATTGCGACTTCGCTTATCGCCGAATTCACGCCGAAGAAATACCGCAGCATTTCGATGGGCGCGGTGTCGGCGGCGTGGTATTTGGGCGCTACGGTGGCCGCGTTCGTGGGTTACTTCCTGTATACCGTGCCCGACGGCTGGAAATGGATGCTCGGTTCGGCGGTTATTCCCTGCATTATTCTGCTGGTTGGCCGTCATGACATTCCCGAATCTCCTATGTGGCTCGCGAAGAAGGGCCGCAAGGAAGAGGCCGACGAGATTGTGCACCGCGTGTTCGGCGAAGACGTCGAGCTCGAGGATGAGGAAGAGCAGCCGAAGACTTCGCTGCGCATGCTGCTGCATTCCGGTTACATGAAGCGCATGGTGTTCATGGGCGTGTTCATTCTGTGCCAGGTGGTTCCGATGTACGCCATTTACACGTTCGGCCCCGACATTATGACCGCGTTCGGCTTGGGCGAGGGCCAGGAATCGATTTTGGGCGAGAGCGTCGTGAGCTTGTTCTTCTTGATTGGTTCTATCCCCGCGATGTTCTGGCTGAATTCCATGGGCCGTCGCAAGCTGTTGCTCATTAGCTTGGTGTTCATGGGTGCGGGCCTTACCATTCTTGGCGTGTGGCCAATGGCACCGATTTTCGTTGTGATTCTTGCGTTCGGCATGTACGCATTCTTCAGCGGCGGCCCGGGCATTCTGCAGTGGCTCTATCCCAACGAGCTGTTCCCGACCGAAGTTCGCGCTTCGGCTGTGGGTATTGCCATTGGCTTCTCGCGCATTGGCACCATTGTGTCGACGTATGGCACGCCGCTGTTCTTGGCTGCGTTCGGCGTTGGCCCCACGATGCTCGTGGCGGCGGTGCTTGTGGGCATTTGCCTGGTTATGTCGTGGTTCATTGCTCCCGAAACCAAGGGCAAGTCGCTCGCCGAGACGAGCGCGCTCGAGGGAATCGATTCGGTTTACAAGGCACGTTAATTCATGGATAAAGTTTTTTCGAACCCGGACGTGTATTGCGTTCGGGTTCCTTTCGTTAATTTAGGCTCGGGCGAGTCGAATTGCTACATCGTGCGCGACGGCGGCGATTGCTTGGTGGTTGACCCGGGTGCGGCAAATGAAGTGGGTATGCGTCGCGTGCGCAATGCGCTCTTCGAGCTTGGCGTGCCGCTGGGGGAGTGCAAGGTGTTTTTGACGCACACGCACTTCGACCATGCCGAGTCGACACGAGTGCTGTTTCCCGAGGGCACATGCGTGTATGTGTCCGAGGTGGGCTTCGAGGAGCGCAGTCCTATTCGTGCCGAGGTCGCGCGCGAGCTGTTCGTGCGGCGCATGCTGAAGATGGGAGCGACGCTGGCCGATGCCGAGGAGTATTCGCGCAACGATTACGAGCCCACGTTTCTGCCGGCGGGCGCGTTTGACTACCGTTTCGTGCGCGAGGGTGACGAGGTGCATGTAGGGCGCTTCGTGTTCGACGTCGTTGAGGTGCCGGGGCATACGCTCGATTTGGTGTGCTTGGTGGGGCGTGATGGCGCGCCGTCGTTTACGGGTGACGAGGTGATTTTCGGCACCACGCCGAGCGTCGACGCGCCGTTCGATGGCGAAGATGCGCTTGCACTGTATATGGAAGGGCTTGGCCTGAGCGGCGATGGTCCGCAGCGGCTCGCGCTGTGGCGTTCCGACGGCAAGCGCGTGTTCGGCGCGAGCGGCATGCAGTCGGAACGCTTTGGCGAGAAGCGATTCTTCGATTCGGTCGGGCGGCAGCTGCATGGCCCGCGTGGCGCGCGCGTGCAGGAGCCCGATGAGCTGCAGCTTGGCAGGGTCGATGCGCGCGTGCAAGTGGCCGATGGGGCTGTCGGTGCCGGTGTGCGCGAGCGCGACGATTCGCAGCCGCATGGCGTTGATGGAGAATGGCTCCAGCACGTGCACTGGACGCTTCCCGGGCATGGCGAGGGATTCAGCGGAGAAACGCTGCGTTCGCGCGCGGCCGATATCGTGTCGCGCAAGCTACGCCATTGCGACCGCATGGTCGCGACCGCGCGCGAGTGCCCCGGCATTGGTGGGGAGGAGCTGGCACGGCGCTCGCTCACGCAGAAAGATGAGACCGACTGGCGTGCGGCGCCTTCGATTTCGCGGTATTACTCTATGCTCGAAGCGTTCGTTGGCGTGCGCTGCCTGGAAAACCAAGGCAAGCTCCGCCGCGAAGAAGTCGACGGCACCTGGCGATTCTATGCGTGCTAGTGCGGGCTTGGGGTTGGTGTCTGCGGGAACCTGTTAAATGCTCGCAGCGTTTAACAGGTTTTTGCGCTCCTGGCGTGTTCGCGGTTCGGCCAACCTGTTAAACGCTGCGAGCATTTAACAGGTGGCGGTCGTTGGCGAGTGGCGAGCGTCCCACGCGTGGCGAGTGTCCCACGCGTGGCGGGCATTTCGCAGCGGGGAGGCGTCCGGTAGGTTTTCGGGTTTCGAAGCTTGTGAAATTCCCGCGAAGTGCAGGGATTGTCTGATATACTGCAACGGTTGCAATTACCCAGGGCCTTGTTTCCACGCACCACCTGCATGGATTCGCGGCATTGGGCGAATGAAAGTAAGCGGCTCGCAACAGCCGCGCGATGGCACGTTCGCGTGTCAAGAAAGGTGGAGCAATGACTGCAACCACTCGTTCCATTGACAAAGAGACCGTCAAGGCACTCATCGCTGAGTACGGCAAAGGCGAAGGCGATTCCGGTTCCGCCGAGGTTCAGGTCGCCATCATGACGCACCGCATCAAGCACCTCACCGAGCACCTCAAGGAGCACAAGAAGGACAACCACACCCGTCGTGGCCTTATGCAGCTCATCGGTAAGCGTCGTCGTCTGCTCAAGTACATCAAGGATCGCGACATCGAGAACTACCGTGCTCTCATCAAGAAGCTCGGCATTCGCGACAACATCTAAGTCTTGCATGGAGCCCGCTTCGGCGGGCTTTTGCAGTATATAGCGGTCGGGCAGGGCAGGGGCCCCGCTTGCTCGCGAGGGGCATGAAGAGCATGCCTCCAAAGAAGAAGAGAAAGAAGAACTTTCTACATGGAAAAGATCGTCGAGAGCTTCGAGCTGTACGGCAAGAGCTACCGCCTGGAAACCGGCGAGCTCGCCAAGCAGGCCACCGGCGCCGTGCTCGTCACGCAGGGCGAAACCACGTGCCTGGTCACCGCTGTTGTCTCCAAGGAGCAGAAGGACTACGACTTCTTCCCGCTGACCGTCGACTTCATCGAGAAGATGTACGCCGTCGGCCGCATTCCGGGCGGCTACCTCAAGCGTGAGGCCAAGCCTTCCGACAAGGGCACCCTTACCGCCCGCATGATCGACCGTCCCATTCGCCCCGGCTTCGCCGACGGCTTCAAACAGGAAGTCCACATTGTGGCTACCACGCTTGCGTGCGACGGCCAGAACCCGCCCGACTGCATTTGCGTGGGCGGCGCCTCTGCCGCGCTTCTGTGCGGCGGCACCCCGTTCGACGGCCCGGCGGCCTGCGTGCGCATCGCCCGCAACGCCGAGACCGGCGAGTTCATCGTGAACCCCACCTATGCCGAGCAGGAGACGAGCGACCTCGAGCTCACCATCGCTGGCACCAAAGACTACATCTCTATGGTCGAAGCCGGCGCTCAGGAAGTTTCTGAGGAAGACATGCTCGCCGCCATGGAGTTCGGTCAGCAGGCTATCGCCGCCTTCTGCGAGAAGCAGGCGGAATTCTTGGCCAAGGTCGCTCCCGAGCCCAAGGAATATCCCGTGCATGTGCCCGACGCCTCCATCGCCGAGCGCGTCGACGCCCACTATGACGAGATGAGCGCAGCCCTGCACGATGCCGACAAGCTTTCGCGCATCGCTAAGGTTGAGGCCCTGAAGTCGTCCATCAAGGAAAACGACTTCACCGAGGAAGAGCGCGCCGCATGGGGTAGCGACATCGCCGCCGCCTGCAAGGCTCTTGAGAAGCATGCCATGCGCCGCATGGTCATCGAGTCGGGCGAGCGTGCCGACGGCCGCGCCGCCGACGAGATTCGTCCGCTCTACATTCGTCCCGGCTACCTGCCTCGCGTGCATGGTTCGGGCCTGTTCCAGCGTGGCCAAACCCAGGCGCTCTCCATTTGTACCTTGGGTCTGCTCAACGAAGCCCAGCGCCTCGACACCATCGACCCGCAGGAATCCAAGCGCTACATGCACCAGTACAACTTCCCGCCGTACTGCACGGGTGAAACGGGCCGCATGGGCGCTCCCAAGCGCCGCGAAATCGGCCACGGCGCCCTCGCCGAGCGTGCGCTTCTGCCGGTGCTGCCCAGCGAAGACGAGTTCCCCTACGCCATTCGCGTGGTGAGCGAAATCATGGAATCGAACGGTTCCTCTTCGATGGCTTCCACCTGCGGTTCAACCCTGGCGCTCATGGACGCGGGCGTGCCTATCAAAGCTCCCGTTTCCGGCATCGCCATGGGCCTTATTAAGGAAGGCGACGACATCGTCATTCTTTCCGACATCCAGGGCCTGGAAGACTTCCTGGGCGACATGGACTTCAAGGTCACGGGCACCGAGAAGGGCATTACCGCACTTCAGATGGACAACAAGGCCAAGGGCCTGTCCACCGAGATTCTCGGCCGCGCGCTGAAGCAGGCCAAGGCCGGCCGCCACTTCATTCTGCAGGCCATGCTCGCAGAAATCGCCGCGCCCCGCGAAGAGCTGCGCGACACCGCGCCGCGCATCGACACCATTCACATCGCGGTCGACAAGATTCGCGAGGTCATTGGCAAGGGCGGCGAAACCATTCGCGGCATCCAGGATTCCACGGGTGCTACGATTGAAATCCAGGAAGACGGCACCGTGCATATCGCGTCCGTCGACCAGGAAGCCGGCAAGGCTGCTCGCGCTGCCATCGAAGCTATCGTGAAGGTCCCCGAAGTGGGCGAGGTTTACGAAGGCCCCGTGGTTGGCATTCAGAGCTTCGGCGCGTTCATCAAGCTCACGCCTTCCAAGGACGGCCTGCTGCACATCTCCCGCATGGCCAACGGTCGCGTCGGCCAGGTCGAGGACGTGCTCTCCATGGGTGACATGGTGAAGGTCCAGGTTATCGAAATCGATCCGAAGTCGGGCAAAATCTCGCTCGACCGCTTGGAGAAGCCCGATGCTCCTGAAGGTTCCGCCCCGGCGCCCCGCCACGAGCGCGGTGAGCGCGAAGAACGCGGCGAGCGTCGCGACCGCGGCGAGAAAACCGACCATCGTCCGGGCCGTTCCAACCGCGAAGCCAACGAGCATCGCACCCCGCGTCGTCGTCACTAAGCGCCGCCGCACACGCAAATAATCGGGGTTTGGGGGCTTCGGCTTCACAAACCCCGCATAAACCGGCCCCGCTGGGCACATCTTTCGCGAGGTCGGCTTGAAAAGTGGGGGAGCAGGAGATATCATGTTCCCTCGCATGTTTTGAATTCGTAGTAAAACACGTTAAGGAGTTTTCTAAATGGCAGTCAAGATTCGCCTCGCCCGCCATGGCGCAAAAAAGCATCCTGTCTACCGCGTCGTCGTGGCCGATGGCCGCTGCACCCGCGATGGCCGTTACATCGAGCAGGTTGGCCGTTACAACCCCAACACCGATCCCTCTGAGATCACCCTCGACCTCGAGAAGGTTGCCGACTGGATGGCCAAGGGCGCTCAGCCTACCGACACCGTTGTTCGCCTGATCGATACGGTCAAGAAGGCTCAGTAGTCATGGCCGAGACTTCATCCGGCATCGTCGAGTTGGTGCGCGGCATCGTCGAGCCTCTCGTCGATGACGTAGACGCCGTGGAAGTTACTTCCACCTTTACCAACGACGGCTGCGAGCTCGTGGAGATTCGCGTGGCCGCAGACGACGCTGGCAAGGTGATTGGCCGTCAGGGCCGCGTAATCAAGTCGATTCGCGTGCTCGCCCGTGCTGCCGCATGTGGCAACGGCAACGCCGTGGAAGTCGAACTCGTCGAAGGGTAGCGTATATGTCGCGTCGTTGGGCCGATGTGGCCGAACTCGTCGCAACGCAAGGCTTGAAGGGAAGGCTCACCGTACGCCCGGTACGGGGCCTTCCTTTTCTTTTATCTGAGGGCCTTCGCGTTCACTTCGTGCCGCCCACGATCGATGGGCCGCGCGAGGCAAAAGTAAAAGAGGCAACGCATGCCGGCGGCCACGATTGGCTTGTGGCGTTTTCCGGCGTGAAAAATCTCGATGTCGCCGAGAAGCTCGTGGGAAGCCACGTGATTGTCGAGCGCGCCGATTTGCCAGAAGGTTTTGAGGAAGGCGCCTCGTATGCCACCGAGCGTATCGTGGGCTTTGAGGTGGAAGACGAAACCAAGGGGTATGTGGGCGAGATCGTGGAAGTGCGCGAGATGCCGACGCAGTACCTCATTGTGGTGGAAACCGAAGAGGGCGAGCAGGTGCTCATTCCCTTCGTGGAAGATTTCATTGTCGATATCGACGAAGCCGAGGGCGTGATCTACATGGACCTGCCGGCCGGTTTGGTTGATATGTCGGAAGCGGAGGAGGAGTAGTACCGTGCGCATCGATACGCTTTCCACCTTCCCGCATATGTACGATTCGGTTATGGGCGAGTCGATTATGAAGCGCGCGCAGGCATCGGGCGCGCTCGATTTCCACGCGCACGACCTGCGCGATTGGACGCACGACCGTCATCGCACCACCGACGACGACCCGTACGGCGGCGGCCAGGGCCTGGTGATGAAGTGCGAGCCCATCTTTGAGGCGTATGAGGATATCGTCGCACAGGGTGCCGCACCCTACACCATCTTCCTCACGCCCTGCGGTGAGCCGTTCGACCAGGGCGTTGCCACCGAGCTTTCCGAGAAAGGCCGCCTGCTGTTTATTTGCGGGCATTACGAGGGCATCGACGAGCGCGCCTATACGCTTGCCGATAAGTGCATTTCGCTGGGCGATTACGTGCTCACGTCGGGCGAGCTTGCGTCCATGGTGATCATCGATGCCGTGGTGCGCCTGATTCCGGGCGTGCTGGGCGATGAGGGCAGCTCCATCGACGAGAGCTTCTACGACGGTCTGCTCGAATACCCGCAGTACACGCGCCCCGCGAATTTCCGCGGCATGGAGGTTCCCAGTGTGCTGTTGTCGGGCGACCATGGCAAGGTCGATGCGTGGCGTCGCCAGCAATCGCTCATTCGCACGGCACGCTTGCGTCCCGATTTGTTGGAGAGTGCCAATGTTTCGCAAGCCGAGCGGGCTTTTTTGCTATCATTGCGCGATGGCACAATCGAAGGCGCCTAACGGGGCGCCTTTTTATTTGAGAGGATGCACGTTTCATGGCTTATGGCCAGCATGGCTCAAGCGCCGGTGGGGGTTTGCGCAAAGCGCTCTCGTGGGTGTTCTACATCGTTTTCGTAATCGGTCTGGTGTGGCTGCTCCAAAACTTCGTGGTATGCCCGTACACGATTCCCTCGGGCTCTATGGAAGACACCATTGAAGTGGGCGACAACGTGTGGTCCGAGAAAATCACCTATTACACGCACGAGCCGCAGGCCGGCGACATCGTGACGTTCGAAGACCCTGAAATCGCGGGTCGCACGCTCATCAAGCGCGTTATTGCCACGGGCGGCCAAACGGTCGACCTCATCGATGGCACCGTGTATATCGACGGCGTGGCGCAAAACGAGCCCTATACCGAAGGCAAGCCCTCCGAGCCGCTGAAAACTGCGGCGAATGTTTCTATAAGCTATCCCTATACCATTCCCGAAGGCTATCTTTGGGTAATGGGAGATAATCGAACCGATTCTGCGGATTCCCGTTATTTCGGACCCATCGACAGCAAAACCGTTACCGGCCGCGCTGTCGCGATCTATTGGCCCCTCAACCATATAGGAGTGCTGTAAATGAGCAAAGCTCCCAGGCCCGAGGCGCCCACGTTCCAGGAGATCATCCTGCGACTGCAGCGCTACTGGGCAGACAACGGCTGCGTTGTTATGCAACCTTACGACAACGAAGTAGGCGCGGGCACGTTCCACACGGCCACCACGCTGCGCTCGCTGGGCCCCGACGCCTGGCGTTCGTGCTATGTGCAGCCGTGCCGCCGACCGGCTGACGGCCGCTATGGCGAAAACCCGAATCGCATGCAGCACTACTACCAGTTCCAGGTGCTCATGAAGCCTTCGCCCGACAACATTCAGGATTTGTACCTGGGCAGCTTGGAAGCCATCGGCATCACGGTCGCCGAGCACGACGTGCGCTTCGTCGAGGACGACTGGGAATCGCCTACGCTGGGCGCTTGGGGCCTTGGCTGGGAAGTGTGGATCGACGGCATGGAAGTGACGCAGTTCACCTACTTCCAGCAGGTCGGCGGCTTCGAGTGCGACCCTGTTCCCTCCGAGGTCACCTATGGCCTGGAGCGTTTGGCTATGTACGTGCAGGGCGTCGACTCGGTGTACGACATCGTATGGAGCCGTGGCGACGACGGCCTCGAGTTCACCTACGGCGACGTGTTCTTGGAAAACGAACGCGAGTTTTCGGCGTACAACTTTGAGGTTGCCGATACCGACATGCTGTTCGGCGAATTCGACCGCTACGAAGCCGAGTGCAACCGCGTGTTGGCTGCTGGCCTGCCGCTTCCCGCGTATGACTACGTGCTGAAGTGCTCGCACGCCTTCAACCTGCTCGACGCGCGCGGCGTGATTTCGGCCACGGAGCGCATGGGCTACATTCTGCGTGTGCGCACCATTGCCAAGGCGTGCTGCGCAAGCTATTTGGAACATGTGGTTGGCGTGAAGCCGGCCGAGGAAGGCGAGGAGGCGTAAATCATGGCGAATCAGACGCTAACGTTTGAAATCGGCACCGAAGAGCTGCCTGCTTTCGCTCTGCATGCCGCAACCGAAAAGCTCGGCGGCATGTTCGCCGACGCGCTCGATGGCGCGGGCATTCCCCATGGCGAGATTTCGGTGTACTCCACGCCGCGCCGCCTTATCGTGAGCGCGCTTGCCGTGCCCGAGGCCACCGAGGCTTTGACCGAAACCTTCCGCGGCCCCGCTGCGAAAATCGCGTTTGACGCCGACGGCAACCCCACGAAGGCTGCCCTGGGCTTCGCTCGCGGCAAGGGCGTTGACGCAAGCGCTCTTGAGCGCCGCGACGAGAACGGCGTCGAGTATGTGTACGCCGTGAAATCGACCCCGTCGGTGCAGGTGATCACGCTTCTGCCTGATATTTTGCAGAACCTCATCACCTCCATCTACTGGCCGCGTTCGCAGCGCTGGGGTTCGCGCCACGAGCACTTCAGCCGCCCCGTTCGCTGGCTGTTCGCCATGCACGGTGACGCGGTGGTTCCCGTTGAGTTCGCGGGCCTTACCGCCGGCAACACCACCTGTGGCCATCGCTTCTTAGCACCCGGCCCGTGGGAGGTCGCTTCGGCCGACGCTCTTATCGATGTGCTTCGCGAGCACAACGTGGTGCCCACTGAGGCCGAGCGCGAGGCTTCCATTCGCGAGCAGGTCGCGGCTATCGAAGAGAAGACGGGCCTTGTGGCCGAGCTTCCCGCGAAGACCATGGCTGAAGTCGTGAACCTCGCCGAGTTCCCCACGGTTATGGTGGGCGAGTTCGACGAGCTGTTCTTGGCGGTTCCTAAGGAAATCACCGTTGACGCCATGCTCGTGCACCAGCGCTATTTCCCGCTGTTCAACGCCGATGGAACGCTTGCGAATAAGTTCCTTATCACCTCGAATGGCGACCCGAAGTTCGAGGCGAACATCGTCGACGGCAACCAACGCGTCGTGGCTGCTCGTCTTTACGACGCGAAGTTCTTCTACGACGAAGACCTGAAGCGCCCGCTTGAAGATTACGTTGAGCGCCTCGACACTGTCGTGTTCCAGGAAAAGCTTGGCACCACGCGCGCCAAGACCGATCGCATTGTTGCGCTCGCCAAGGCCATCGCCGCCGACGCTGGCGTGACGGGCCAGGAAGCCGCCGACGCCGAGCGCGCCGCCTATTTGGCCAAGGCCGACCTGGTCACGGGCGCGGTTGTGGAATTCACGAGCGTGCAGGGCATCATGGGCAGCTACTACGCCAAGGCCGCCGGCGAGACCGACGCCGTGGCGCGTGCCATCGCCGACCACTACCGTCCGCGTTTCTCGGGCGACGATGTGCCGGCCGAACGCGTTGGCTGCATCGTGGCTATTGCCGACAAGCTCGACACTATTTGCGGCTTGTTCGCCATTGGCCAGGGCCCCACGGGCTCTTCCGACCCATTCGCGTTGCGCCGCAGCGCGCTGGGCATTGTGACCATGCTGCTTTCCGATAAGGGCCTCGACATTTCGCTCGGTGCCGCCATTGACGTGGCGCTTGCGAGCTATGCGGATCAGGGTATTGAGTTCGACGCCGCCGCCGTTCGCGCCGATGTGGTCGACTTCTTCATCACGCGCACGAAGGTCATGGCGAAAGACGAGGGTGCTGCCCCCGACGCCATCGACGCCGTGCTCGCCGTGAGCGTTGAAGAGCCCGTCGTGTTCATGCAGCGCGTGCGCGCGCTTGTAGCCGCCCGCGAGCAGCAGGCTGAGACGTTCGACGATTTGGCCACCGCGTACGCTCGCGCGAACAACCTGCGCGACGAGAAGCTGGGCACGAACGTTGACGAGTCGCTGCTTGGCGACGAGGAACGTGCGCTGCTCGACGCGGTTACCGCCGCTGAAGGCAAGGTCGCAGAGCATCTCGCCGGAAACGAATACGCTGCCGCTTTGGCCGAGCTCGCGAATTTGCGCGCTCCCATCGACGCGTTCTTCGACGGCGTTATGGTTATGGACGAGAATGAGGCGATTCGCGAGAACCGCCTGCGCTTGCTCAACCGTTTCGTCGCCGTGTTCAAAGACGTCGCCGATTTCGGCAAAATGGCCAAGAAATAGAGTTTTGAAGGGCCTGCCATGCGGCGGGCCCTTTCCTATTTGCCGAGAGGGCGGCGAGGCTTTCGCTAAGACCGCAGCAGGCTATCGTTCCTGTTGCTTTTGTTGTGCTTGCCCGGCGGGGGTTTGTTTTCGAAAGAAGAACATGCTTGAACCCGACGGTCTCGGCGGGACGATTACCGCCCTTTTCTTTTGTGGTGTATGAAACAATATGGAGTGAATGCTGCAAAGCAGGGCGCTTCAGAGAGGGGACATGCATGGCATCGAATGAAGGTTTTATTGGAGTGAACAACGACACGCCGTTTCCCACGATTCATATTGTAAGCGACTCGCTTGGCGCGACGGCTCATTCGCTCGCCCGCGCCGCGGCGGGGCAGTTCGGTTATTCCGACCCGTACATTGAAACGCTGCCTAAGGTACGCAGCTTCAATGAAATCGCGGGTTTTTTGACCAAACATCAGGAATCGCATCGCGCGAAGGGCAAACCCGATGACTTGGTGGTGTTTTATACGCTTGTCGACGATGAAATGCGTCATTTGATGCAAGCGTTTTGCGATGAACGCGGTATGCATGCGGTCGACTTGATGGGTGGTCCTATTTCGGCTCTCGAGAAAGCCTCGGGGCTTGAAGCGAGTCGCGACCCGGGTCTTATGCGCACGGTTGACCAGAATTATTTCCGTCGTATCGCCGCTATGGAATTTACGGTGGAACACGACGACGGCCGCAATCCGCAAGATTTGCCCGATGCCGATATTGTGCTGTTGGGCGTTTCACGTTCGAGCAAAACTCCTATTTCCATCTACATGGGCATGGAGGGCTATAAGGTTGCCAATGTGCCGCTCGCGCTTGGAACCGAGCCGCCGAAGGAGATTTACGACTGCGATCCGTCGCGCATTTTCGGCCTTATGACGACTCCCGATGTACTCGTAGGCATTCGCCAGCGCCGCTTGGGCGGTTCGGGGCGCATTGCTTCCATGGTCGCCGCGAGCTACGCCGAGCCCGAAATGGTCTATCAAGACCTCGAAGAGGCTCGCGCGCTTATGCGAAAACTTGGATGTATTGTGATTAGAACCGACAATAAAGCCGTAGAAGAAACCGCTCAGGAGATATTACGGTACTTCGAGCTGGCTCACCCTCTTCAAAAAAGTGCGATTGAGTGATAATTGCCAAGTGCAGTACTTTTTAGACTTCATATGTTAGGAGAAGACATTGACTGCAGACGTTAAGCGTGTCTACGCGTTCGGCAAGGACGCTGAGGGCAACAACGTTACTGAAGGCAACAAGGATATGAAGAACATCCTTGGCGGCAAGGGTGCGAACCTCGCCGAAATGGCTCTTATTGGTCTGCCCGTGCCTCCGGGCTTTACCATTACCTGCCAAACCTGCATGGAATATGCAAACGCGAATAACACGTGGCCTGAAGGCGCGCTCGACACCATTCAGGAGTACCGCCTCGACCTCGAGAAGCGCATCGGCAAGCGTATTGGCGACGCCGAAGATCCGCTTCTTGTTTCCGTTCGTTCCGGCGCTCCCATGTCGATGCCCGGCATGATGGACACGGTTCTGAACCTTGGCCTGAACGACGAGTCGGTCTACGGCCTTATCAAGCACACCGACAACGCCCGCTTCTCGTGGGACAGCTATCGTCGCTTCATCCAGATGTTCTCGAACGTGGTTATGGGCCTCGACGGCGACCTGTTCGAAAACGCCATTACCGCCAAGAAGCTCGCCCGCGGCGTGAAGAGCGACACCGAGCTTTCCGCTGAAGACCTGCAGGAACTCGTCGCTGAATTCAAGCAGATTTTCTCCCAGAACGTTTCTGCCGAAGAGCATCCTGAGCTCGTCGTTGACGGCGCGGTCGCTTTCCCGCAGAACCCCGACGTTCAGCTGAAGCTGGCCATCGAGGCCGTGTTTGGCAGCTGGAACAACCCGCGTGCGGTGCTCTACCGCAAGCAGAACAAGATTGCCGACGATCTGGGCACCGCCGTGAACGTGCAGTGCATGGTGTTCGGCAATAAGGGCGAGACTTCCGCTACCGGTGTTGCGTTCACCCGCAACCCCGCAAACGGCGAGAAGGAATTCTACGGCGACTACCTGGTGAACGCCCAGGGCGAAGATGTCGTCGCGGGCATTCGCAACACGAGCCCCATCGCCGAGCTGAAGCATGTCGACGGTCTGCAGGAAGCCGGCAAGGAGCTCGAGGGCGTGTTCACCATTCTCGAGAACCACTATCGCGACATGTGCGACATCGAGTTCACCATCGAGCAGGGCAAACTGTGGATGCTTCAGACCCGCGTGGGCAAGCGTACTGCCGCCGCCGCGCTGCATATCGCCATTGAGATGGAAAAAGAAGGCCTCATCACCAAGGAAGAGGCTGTGTGCCGCGTCGACCCTGCCCAGCTCGACCAGCTGCTGCACCCGCAGTTCGACAAGAACGCTAACTACGACGTGCTCGCTCGTGGCTTGAACGCTTCTCCGGGCGCTGCTGTGGGCGGTGCCGTGTTCTCGGCTGCCGACGCTGTGAAGGCCGTTGAAGAGGGCAAGAAGTGCGTGCTCGTTCGCTGGGAGACCACTCCCGACGACCTCGCTGGCATGATCGCCGCCGAGGGCATTCTCACCAGCCATGGTGGCAAAACCAGCCATGCTGCCGTTATCGCCCGTGGCATGGGTGCCCCGTGCGTCTGCGGCGTTGAGCAGCTCAAGATTGACGCTGAGAAGAAGGAAGCCACGCTCACCGGCACCGATATCGTGATTCACGAGGGCGACATGATTTCGCTCGACGGTACCACCGGCATCGTCGTTCTGGGCGCCGTCGACCTGGTTATGCCTGAGCTCACCGGCGACCTCGACACCATTCTCGAGTGGGCCGACGAGTATCGCCGCCTGGGCGTTCGTGCTAACGCCGACAACCCGGCCGACGCGCAGCTTTCCCGCGACTTCGGCGCCGAGGGCATTGGCCTCGACCGCACCGAGCACATGTTCCTGGGCGAGCGCAAGCAGATTATTCAGACCTTCATCCTGAACGAGGATGAAGAGGTTCGCAAGGAAGCTGTCGAGCAGTTGTTCGAGGCTCAAACGGGCGACTTCTACGGCATGTTCAAGGCTATGGACGGCCTGCCGGTTATCGTTCGTCTGCTCGACCCGCCTCTGCACGAGTTCCTCGAGAGCCCGCGTGCCCTCGACGTGGAAATTGCCCGCATGGAGGCCACTGGCGCCGACGCGAAGGAAATCGCGGTCAAGCGGGAACTCATGGACAAGATCGATTCCATGGCTGAGCAGAACCCGATGCTGGGCCTGCGCGGCTGCCGTTTGGGTATCGTGTATCCCATTCTTCCCGAGATGCAGGTGCGCGCTATCGCGACCGCAGCTGCCAAGCTCAAGAAGGAAGGTCTCGATCCCAAGCCCGAGATCATGATTCCGCTGGTTTCCACGGTGAAAGAGCTCGACAAGATGCGTGGCGTCGCCGAGCGCGTTATTGCCGAAGTTGCCGAGGAGCAGGGCGTTGAGCTCGAGCTTCCCATTGGCACTATGATTGAGCTGCCTCGCGCTGCCGTGACCGCTGATGAAATCGCCACCAAAGCCGACTTCTTCAGCTTCGGCACCAACGACCTCACCCAGACGACGTTCGGCTTCAGCCGCGACGACGTTGAGGCTGAGTTCATTCCGCAGTACCTCGCCGAGAAGCTGCTGCCTTACAACCCGTTCGCGACCGTCGACCCGGGCGTTGCCAAGCTCGTGAAGATGGGCGTTGAGCTGGGTCACGAGGGCAATCCCGACCTGGTGTGCGGCGTGTGTGGCGAACATGGCGGCGACCCTGACTCGGTCAAGACCTTCCACAAGATTGGTCTCGACTATGTTTCGTGCAGCCCTTACCGCGTGCCGTTGGCTCGCCTGGCTGCCGCTCAGGCCGCTATCGCCGACAAGCAGTAATCCTGCTGACGACTCTTCAAGAGGCTCAAAGGCGCTCTCCTTCGGGAGGGCGCCTTTTTTGATGCCCGCACCTGTTAAATGCTCGTAGCGTTTAACACATTACTGGGCCAAAGGTGCTGAATGCTCGTAGCATTTAGCACGCGAGGCTTATAGGACAAAATGTGTGTCCACATTAGAGGCATCGGCGCAGGCCGATGC
>OLRB01000415.1_pt1 | contig 31316 bp, 25 predicted proteins | sample 1672751 | NCBI WGS metagenome assembly OLRB01 (sample SAMEA3136720, study PRJEB25190) | human gut metagenome | biome: human gut; feature: human-associated habitat; material: faeces | place: Austria | collected 2013
ACACACAACCATCCGACAGAGATCGAGCCATTCGGTGGTGCAGCTACCTGCCTTGGCGGTGCAATCCGCGACCCGCTTTCCGGACGTACTTATGTATATCAGGCAATGCGTGTGACAGGTGCTGCTGATCCGACTGTATCCGTAAAAGAAACGCTCAAAGGTAAACTTCCGCAGAAGAAACTGGTCAGAAGTGCTGCTCATGGATACAGCTCATATGGTAACCAGATCGGTCTGGCTACCGGCTATGTCAAAGAAATCTATCATCCGGACTACGTTGCAAAACGTATGGAAATCGGTGCCGTTATGGGTGCAGCTCCGAGACGTGCCGTTATCCGTGAAAACTCCGATCCGGGAGATATCATCATCCTTCTGGGAGGACGTACCGGCCGTGACGGTATCGGTGGTGCAACAGGTTCCTCCAAGGTACACACAGAGGCTTCCATCGAAGTCTGCGGTGCAGAAGTACAGAAAGGTAACGCACCTACAGAGCGTAAGATCCAGCGTATGTTCAGACGTGAAGAAGTCAGCTACATCATCAAAAAATGTAACGACTTTGGTGCAGGCGGTGTATCCGTTGCCATCGGTGAGCTTGCAGATGGACTTCGCGTAGACCTTGACAAAGTTCCGAAAAAATATGCCGGCCTTGACGGAACAGAGATCGCAATCTCTGAATCCCAGGAGCGTATGGCAGTTGTTGTAGATCCAAAAGATGTTGATAAATTCCTTGGCTTTGCAAACGAAGAAAACCTCGAAGCAATCCCGGTTGCAGTCGTTACCGAAGAGCCACGCCTTGTTCTTACATGGAGAGGCAAAGAGATCGTTAACATTTCCCGTGCATTCCTTGATACCAATGGTGCACATCAGGAAACAACTGTAGAGGTTGAGATCCCGAACAAAGACGGAAACCTTTTCGAAGAAAGACCAGACGTTGTCGATGTTAAGGCAAAATGGCTCGAGACACTTGCTGATCTCAATGTTTGCTCCCAGAAGGGCCTTGTCGAAATGTTCGACGGTTCTATCGGTGCAGGCAGCGTATTTATGCCATACGGTGGTCAGTATCAGCTTACAGAAACACAGAGCATGGTTGCAAAAGTTCCGGTACAGAACGGAAAAACTGATACAGTTACCATGATGAGTTACGGCTTTGATCCATATCTTTCTTCCTGGAGTCCATATCACGGAGCTGCTTACGCAGTAACAGAATCTGTAGCAAGAATCGTAGCTACAGGTGGTGATTACAAGAAGATCCGCTTCACATTCCAGGAATACTTCCGTCGTATGACCGAAGATCCAAAGAGATGGAGCCAGCCATTCTCCGCACTCCTTGGTGCCTATGCAGCACAGATGGGATTCGGACTTCCGTCCATCGGTGGTAAAGACAGTATGTCCGGTACCTTCAATGAGATCGACGTGCCTCCGACACTTGTTTCCTTTGCAGTAGACGTAGCTAAGATCCAGGATGTGATCACACCTGAGCTCAAAAAAGCTGGAAACAAACTTGTATGGCTCCGTGCACCTCGTGATCAGTATGATCTTCCGGATTATGCAGGAATCATGGATCAGTACGAAAAACTCCACAATGATATCCAGGCTGGAAAAGTTGTTTCCGCTTATGCACTGGATCGTCATGGTATTGCAGCAGCTGTTTCCAAGATGGCCTTCGGTAATGCACTCGGTGTGAAGATCGAACACAACCTGGATCCAAGAGACTTCTTCGCACCAGGATTTGGTGATATCATCATGGAAGTTCCGGCAGACAAAGTCGGACAGCTTTCCATCACATACACACTGATCGGTGAAGTTACAGATGACGGTAAATTCTCTTACGGAAATACTGTTATTACTGAAAAAGAAGCTGAAGAAGCATGGAAGGGAACTCTGGAAAGAGTATTCAAGACAACTTCTGGTGAAGACAACGAAAAACAGGCAAAAGATGACCTGTACCATGCAGAAAACATTTATGTATGCAAACATAAAGTTGCAAAACCTCGTGTATTCATTCCTGTATTCCCGGGAACAAACTGCGAATACGACAGCACACGTGCTTTCGAACGTGCAGGAGCAGAGGTTGACGTTAAAGTATTCAAGAACTTGACAGCAGAAGATATCCATGATTCCGTGGAACTCTTCACAAAAGCAATCGACCAGGCTCAGATCATTATGTTCCCAGGTGGATTCTCCGCTGGTGATGAACCAGATGGCTCTGCGAAATTCTTTGCAACTGCATTCCAGAATGCAAAGATCAAAGAAGCAGTTATGAAGCTTGTCAACGAGAGAGACGGTCTTGCACTTGGTATCTGTAATGGATTCCAGGCTCTGATCAAACTCGGTCTGGTACCATACGGTGAGATCTGCGGACAGAAAGCAGATTCCCCGACACTGACCTTCAACACCATCGGACGTCATATCTCTAAGATGGTTTACACCAAGGTTGTAAGCAACAAGTCTCCATGGCTCCAGAAAGCACAGCTTGGCGGAGTATACTGTAACCCTGCATCCCACGGTGAAGGACGTTTTGTTGCCAACGATGAATGGCTTGCAAAACTCTTCGCAAACGGACAGGTTGCAACTCAGTATGTAACTCCAGCCGGTGAACTCAGTGCAGACGAAGAATGGAACGTAAATGGTTCCTACATGAACATCGAAGGTATCACAAGTCCGGACGGACGTATCCTTGGTAAGATGGCTCACAGCGAACGCCGTGGCGACGGAGTGGCTGTAAACATCTACGGCGAGCAGGATATCAAGATTTTCGAGTCTGGTGTAGAGTACTTTAAATAAACAGGTTTAAACGGATACACCAAATTGGTCTGACCAACATAAAAAATAGGCATTGACAAACCGAAATCATGTGGATATAATGGGTAACAGAATAAAAAAACACGTTGAAGAGAAGAGTAAACTGTGGAAGGCTCCAGAGAGAAATACATTTGCTGAGAGTATTTCAGCGGGAAACAGTTGAAGACCATCTCCGAGTGGCCCTAATCCGGTCCGGTGATTCCGTTACCATCTTATAAGAGTGGCTGAGCTGCCATATGGCAGATGTAGCAAGCAGGGTGGAACCGCGAGTAGATTATTCGTCCCTTACAATACAGAGATGTATTGTAAGGGACTTTTTTATTTTTCTCTCGTCCCTGTGGAAAACTTTAAAATTTTATTCAAAAAAGGAGTTCAAAATTATGATCATCACATTGAAAGACGGATCCAAAAAAGAGTATTCCGAAGCAAAATCAGTTATCGACATCGCTTATGATATCAGCGAAGGACTGGCACGTGCAGCATGTGCAGGCGAAGTAAACGGAGAAGTTGTAGACCTTCGTACTGTTCTTGACAGCGACTGCGAACTGAACATTCTCACAGCAAAAGACGAAAAAGGACTTGCTGTTCTTCGTCACACAGCTTCCCATGTACTTGCACAGGCAGTACAGACCTTATATCCGGAAGCTAAAGTTGCTATCGGACCTTCTATTGATACAGGATTTTATTATGACTTCGCTCACGAACCATTCTCCCGTGAGGATCTCGATGCAATCGAGAAAGAAATGAAAAAGATCATCAAAAAAGGTGCAAAGATCGAGCGCTTCACAAAATCAAGAGAAGACGCGATCGCATTCTTCAAAGAGAAAAATGAACCATACAAAGTTGAGCTGATCGAAGACCTTCCGGAAGGCGAAGAAATCTCCTTCTATTCACAGGGCGACTGGACAGACCTCTGCGCAGGACCACACCTTATGAGCGTAAAAGGCGTAAAAGCATTCAAACTTCTTTCTTCTTCCAGTGCTTACTGGAGAGGAAGCGAAAAGAACGCAATGCTGACACGTATCTATGGTACAGCTTATGCTTCCAAGGATGAACTCAAAGAACATCTGGAGCAGATGGAAGAAGCTAAAAAACGTGACCACAATAAACTTGGCCGTGAGATGAAAATTTTTACAACTGTAGATGTAATCGGACAGGGACTTCCGCTGATCATGCCAAACGGTGTTATCATGATGCAGGAACTGCAGAGATGGATCGAAGATGAGGAGACAAAACGTGGCTACGTAAGAACAAAAACTCCTCTGATGGCCAAGAGCGATCTTTACAAGATTTCCGGTCACTGGGATCATTACAAAGACGGAATGTTCGTACTTGGTGATGAAGAGACAGACAAAGAAGTATTTGCACTTCGTCCGATGACATGCCCGTTCCAGTACTATGTATACAAAGCAGAACAGCACAGCTACCGTGATCTGCCGCTTCGTTACGGCGAAACATCCACACTGTTCCGTAATGAGGACTCCGGTGAGATGCATGGTCTGACACGAGTTCGTCAGTTTACAATCTCTGAGGGACATCTGATCGTAAGACCAGACCAGATGGTCAAAGAATTCAAAGACTGTATCGCACTTGCTCAGTACTGCCTGCAGGTTCTTGGCGTTGAGGAAGATGTAACCTATCATCTGTCCAAATGGGATCCGAATAATAGAGAAAAATACATCGGTGAGCCGGAAGTATGGAATGAGACAGAAGAAGATATCCGTCAGATGCTCGAAGAACTGAACATCCCATTCACAGAGGATGTCGGAGAAGCAGCATTCTACGGACCGAAGGTCGACATCAATGCTAAGAACGTATATGGAAAAGAAGATACAATGATCACAATCCAGTGGGATGCACTTCTTGCTGAACAGTTCGATATGTACTATATCGACGAAAACGGCGACAAGAAACGTCCATGCATCATCCATCGTACATCCATGGGATGCTATGAAAGAACACTTGCATGGCTGATCGAAAAATACGCAGGAATGTTCCCGACATGGCTGTGTCCGGAGCAGGTTCGTGTGATCCCGATCTCCGAAAAATTCAATGCTTATGCTGACAAAGTAGAAGCACAGATGAAAGAAGCAGGCATCCGCTGCTCCGTTGACAGACGTTCCGAAAAGATGGGCTACAAGATCCGTGAAGCACGTCTGGAAAGAGTACCGTACATGCTTGTAGTTGGTGCAAAAGAAGAGGAAGAGGGCAAGGTTTCCGTAAGAAGCCGTTACCTTGGTGATGAAGGAATGAAAGACCTCGGAGAATTCATTGCAGCAATCAAAGAAGAAATCAAAAATAAAACAATCCGCAAGATCGAAGTAGAGGAAGAGAAAAAATAATCGGTCTGTGTAAGATCCTATCAGAGGGAGGCGAAATGCCTTCCTCTTTTTGTGTCGATAAGTTCCTGGGATACGACACGCTGTTTTGACAAAATCTGCGCCCTCTGTCACCTATAATGAGTTCACTTACCAAAGTGAAGGATCTATAGGCGGCAGGGGGCTTTTTGTATGCATCAGGAAGTGTACATAGATATTGTGTTTGCTGCGAATCTTCTGATGGACTATATTCTTCTGAGACTTACAGGAATTGTTCTGAGGAGAAAGAACAGCAGACGAAGATGTCTGGCAGCGGCAGCGGTCGGAGCTCTTTTTGCGTGTCTGAATCTTTATGTACGACCAGGAAAAACAGGGGTACTGACCATAGTTCTTCGAGTAGTCTGTGCTGTGTTCATGATATGGATCGCATATGAGATCCAGGATGTGAAGCACATGACCGGAGCCGCACTGTTTTTCTTTGGAATGACATTTCTGACCGGTGGTTTCTGGATGGCGGTATCAGAAAACAGAAGAGTGACGGCTGTGTTTTTTTTATCGTGTGCGGCTGTGACTTATGGAGGGTTAAGTCTGATGATCTGCCTGATGGAACAAATAAAAGAATCCAGAGAACATATCTATCCGGTTGCCCTGAAATATCACGGACAGCTGCAGGAGACGTATGGTCTGTATGATACAGGAAACCGTCTGTGTGATACAGTGACTGGAGCACCGGTTTCGGTGGCAGATCCGGAAATACTTCGAAGTCTTTTGAGTGAGGAGCTGACAGACAGGCTGCTGCATCTTAAAGAAAGACCGGAGGAGATTGAAAGTACAGAGATCGCTGACCTGAAACCGCACTATCTGTCCTTCCAGACCGTAGGACGGGAAGTGCAGCTGATTCTGGCAGTGACATTAGAGGATCTTTGTATTCAGATTCCGGGAGAGCGGATCCATGTATCCGGACCGGTGTTTGCATTGTCTTCAGAACCTTTTGCTTTGGGAAAGGAATACAAAGTGATATTGAATTCCAGATTATTGCATTAGGAGGGGCAGGATATGAGCAGATCGGCAGCAGGAGTGGATTATCGTCCGTTTCAGGTTTTTCAGAAATTAGTTCTTTCAAGATCGAGAGAACTTTATTATATCGGAGGAAGTGATGTGCTTCCGGCACCACTGGAGCCAAAAAGAGAAGCATATGTGATCAGCAGACTCAAAACAGACCAGGAGCAGGAAGCCAGATCCCTGCTGATTGAGCATAATCTCAGACTCGTCGTTTATATTGCAAGAAAATTCGATAACACAGGAGTTGGAGTGGAAGACCTGATCTCGATCGGGACGATCGGTCTGATCAAGGCTATCAATACATTCAACCCGGTAAAGAATATCAAACTGGCGACATATGCATCACGTTGTATTGAAAATGAGATTCTAATGTATCTGCGGCGAAACAGTAAGACGAGAATGGAAGTATCTATTGATGAACCATTGAATGTGGACTGGGATGGCAATGAACTGCTTCTTTCGGATATTCTTGGAACAGATGATGATGTAATCTCCAGGAAACTGGAGGATGAAGTGGAAATCACACTTCTGGGAAAAGCAATCAACAAACTGTCACCAAGAGAACAGACGATCATACGGCTGCGTTTTGGACTGAACAATGCCGACGGAAAAGAGAAGACGCAGAAAGAAGTCGCAGATCTTCTTGGAATCTCTCAGTCCTATATTTCCAGACTGGAGAAACGGATTATGAAACGTCTGAAAAAAGAAATCGTAAAGTATGAGTAAGGTAGTAAGAAGCCATACCGCTGCATATACATAGAAGGAATATGCAGCGAGGTGTGCATGCATGAAAAAATTCAGAAAATACAGAATGGAAATGGTCATGGCCTGTCTGCTGCTGGTAAGTTTTTACCTGCTGTCCAGACAGGCTGCTGTTGTTTCAGTACAGATGAATTTTCCGAAACTGATTCTTATAGATCCCGGACATGGGGAGGATGATCCTGGGATGATCGGTGTAGATGGACTGGAAGAGAAAGGAATCAATCTGGCGATATCACTTCTGCTGAAAAGTGAGCTTGAAACAAGGGGCTATTCTGTGGCAATGACAAGAGAAACAGATAAAGGACTTTATGATGCATCAGCAAATAATAAAAAAGCACAGGATATGCAGCGTCGCATAGCAATGATCGGCGAAAAGTCACCGGTGCTGTCGATAAGTATTCACCAGAACAGCTATCAGCAGGATGCATCTGTGCATGGACCGCAGGTTTTTTATTATGAAAGTTCTGTAGAAGGAAAGAAGCTTGCAGAGGCAGTACAAAGCAGCCTGAATGAAAAGCTGGAAATAGACCGACCAAGAGAAATCAAGGGAAATACCAGTTATTATCTGCTCAAAAGAAGTCCCGGAACGCTTGTGATCGTAGAATGTGGTTTCCTGACCAATCCCGAAGAGGCCAGAAAATTGCAGACAGAATTGTATCAGCAAAGAGTAGCGGCTGCAGTGGCAGATGGAATTGATACATATCTGCATGTGGATAACCGGAAAAGTTACAGCTAAAAAGTGTAAATATTGTGAAAATCAGGAAGTTTGTTTGCCATATGAAAGTTCCTTTGTTATACTAAATCCGTATGAGCAGAGAAAAACGATTTTACAGGCTCTGGCAGGTATAAAGTGTAATATATTCTGTACGAGATTTAATGACGAGGTGGATAATGTTTGGTATCATATATATAGTACTGAGCCTGCTGGCTGGTAAAGAACTGGCAGAAATTCTTCTGTTTACAGGAAAAAACGCTCAGGAAGCAGGCAGCAGGAACGGACAGCACAAAGCTTTCTGCAATCAGATATGGGTTCTGGCGGCAGCCGCTTTTGGAATGGGAACACTGGTATTTGGATGGACAACGTACATGATCTCCTGGGCGGCCAGCGAAGCAGGTGCTAAGAAACCACTGATCTATGGAAATACAGCTGTTCTGATCATAACGGCAGTTGTTCTGGTTTTGCTTTATTGGAAACGATATCGAAAAACAGGAACTGTATGGACCGTGGCAGACAGGAAGCTGATCAGTGACAGCAGGGCATTTCGAAAAGAGTGTATTTTATTTGGATTCCTGTTGGTATTTCTGACGTGGATTATGTTTTATGTTTTTTATATAAGAAATGGCGAACTGTACAGTGGTTTTTCCGTATACGGGGATTATGCACCACATACAGCGATGATGCGCTCTTTCTCAAAGGGCAATAACTTCCCGACAGAGTACCCGCATTTCGGAGGACAGGATGTCAAATATCATTTTATGTTTCAGTTTCTTGTCGGAAATCTGGAATTTCTCGGGATCAGACTGGATTTTGCATATAATATAGAAAGTGTTCTGGCGCTGCTGGGATTTCTGATGCTGCTTTACAGCATTACAAAACGACTGACAGCAAGCCTGGCAGCCGGAATTCTGACATTGGTACTTTTTTTCTTCCGCAGTTCACTTTCATTTTTTCATTTTGTGACAGAACATCTGCAGGCAAAAGACCTGTGGGCAACGCTGAGGGACAATACAACATTTATCGGATATACAACCAATGAAAACTGGGGATTATGGAATTTTAATGTATATCTGAATCAGAGGCATCTGGCATTTGGACTTCTGATCGTTTCTCTTGTCATCTGGTTATTTATGGACTGGCTGGATATCGGCTGTGCCGAGGAAGAAAAAGGCATTGTCTGGCTTCGTAACCGATTTTTTACAAAAAAGGCGTGGAAATGTATCTGCCCGGAAAATGCACTGATGGCAGGGATGTTCCTGGGATTGACATCGTTCTGGAATGGAGCAGCGGTGATCGGTGGCCTGCTGATCCTGCTGGGCTTTGCTGTTTTTTCAGACGGGAAGCTGGATTATCTGATCCTTGCAGCCACATCCGTGATCTTTTCGGTGCTTCAGGCCAGGATCTTTATCTGGGGGGAAGCAGTAAGCCCTTCTCTTTACTGGGGATTTCTTTCCGATGATAAAACCCTGTGGGGAGTACTGTGGTACCTGATCCAGATGAGTGGGATTTTCTTTGTCGGCGCAGTTGTGCTGGTGTTCTTGTTGAAAAAACGACAGCAGAGAGCGGCTCTTATAAGTTTCCTGTTTCCGGCTGCATTTGCATTTTTTGTATCGCTCACTCCAGATATTGCAGTGAATCATAAATATATTATGATCTCCTATGCATTTACCGCAATTTTCTGGGCATGGGCACTTATGCAACTGTTTCAGAAAAAGATACTTCACAGAATCGTAGCGGTACTACTTGCTGTCTGTCTGACCATTACCGGTATTTATGATTTTGTTGTGATCATACGAAATAATGGCCCAGGGCACAGAGTCAGCGTGAATATGAACAGTGATCTGACAGACTGGCTGGAAGAACATCTGACGCATGAAGATCTGATCCTGACTCCGGAATACAGCATCAATGAGGTAACGATGTCGGGAGTCATGATGTATATGGGATGGCCATATTATGCGTGGTCGGCGGGATATGATACTTATTATCGCGCAGCACAGGCAAAGACTATTTACAGTACAATAAACAAAGAAGAACTGAAGAAACTTGTAAAGCAGGAAAAAATCACCTACATTCTGTATGAAGAAGGAATGGAATACGAACAGCAGTACTGCAGAGAAGAAACAATTGCCAGTGTATACAAGCTGGTATATGAAACAGAGGACGGGAGAATAAGAATTTATGAAACCTGATAAAATAAAAAAATTAATCATGATGATCATACCGGCAGCAGTATTAGTTGCATTGTCAGCATATCTGCTGCAGGGCGATGTATGGACTTTTTGGACCTGGTATCTTCTGGCACTGGTGCTGGGAGTGGCAGCTATGCCATTGACAGGAAGACTGTTTCGACGTTTTGATGATAAGGGATGGATTTTTTCAAAAGTAACTGCAATCGCGATCACCGGTTTTCTGACATGGTTTCTGGTAACTGTGAAGATATTGAAATTTACAGCAGTTACCTGCGTGGCGGTGACTGTTATCTGCACTGTTCTTTCTATATTATTATACCGAAAAGAACAGAAAGACGGATTCGAGTGTATTCCTTTTGCACATCTTAATCTGGTATATGCGGAAGAGCTTCTTTTCTTTGCATTCTTTCTTATGTGGACATATTTTGCAGGATTCCATCCGGCAGCTTATGGAACAGAGAAATTTATGGATTATGGTTTCATGGAAGCAATGATGCGAAGCAAAACACTTCCGGCAACAGATCTCTGGTATTCTGAGGGCAAGATCAATTACTATTATGGCGGACAGTATTTTGCAGTATTTCTGACAAAGCTGTCAGGCACGAAAGTAGAACTGACCTACAACCTGATGCGTACTTTTGTGGCAGGGCTTGCCTTTATTATGCCATTCTCACTCGTGCATCAGATGGTGAAAGACCGACTGGGCAGAAACATCAGCGGATGGAAGAAAAAGCTGCCGTCTGTAACAGGATTTCTGGCTGGAATCGCAGTTTCCGTGGCCGGAAATATGCACTATGTTGTTTATGCATGCGTGATTCCATGGATCCAGAAATTGAAAGGAGAGGAAGTCAGCAGTTACTGGTTCCCAGATGCGACCAGATATATCGGATTCAACCCGGATGTAGATGACAAAACGATTCATGAATTTCCATGTTATTCCTTCGTACTTGGAGATCTGCATGCACATGTTGTGGATATCATGTTTGTTCTTTTGATCCTTGCATTGCTTTATGCCTGGATGAAAAAGGTAAGAACAACAAAGATCACACTCGAGAATACAGAGAAAAAAGAATTCTGGCGCAGACAGCTTCTGATGCCACAGCTCCTGGCAGCTGCAGCCCTTCTGGGAATGTTCCACTGGACAAACTACTGGGATTTTGTCATTTATTATACAGTGACCTGTGGTGTGATCCTGATCATGAATATTATCGGACAGGAAGGAAAGGTAAAATGGATCCTTGCCGTGACAGCGGCACAGGCAGCGGAGATCCTGATACTGGCAACACTGATCATCCTTCCGTTTACGATGCAGTTTGACAGCAGTAATATGGTACAGGGAATCGCACTTGCCCAGCATCATTCCCTTCCGCATCAGCTTCTGGTGCTCTGGGGCCTGCCGACGATCCTGACTGTACTGTTTATCATTTCTCTGCTTGTTGAGAAATTAAAAGTGGCAGAAAACAGATCTCTGTATCGGCTTTTGAAAGCAGTTATACTTCCGGATCTTTTTGCTGTGATCATGGGACTCTGTGCGATCGGTCTGGTGCTGATTCCGGAACTTGTTTATGTACGTGATATTTATGAAAGCGGAAATGCCCGTGCCAATACGATGTTTAAGCTGACCTATCAGGCATACATTATGTTTGGGCTGACTATGATCTACGCAATTTTCCGTCTGCTGATCATAGGAAAGAATAAGATCCTCAAAGCATTGGCATTGATCGGACTGATTCTCTTTGTATGGACCTGTGGTTATTTCGGAAACAGTGTGCATGCGTGGTTCGGTGAAGTATGGAAACCGTCTGAATATAAAGGACTGAATGCAACTGCCTTTCTTGAGACTGATTTCTCGGAAGATGTCGGCGGAATCAAGTGGCTCAAAGAAAATGTCAAAGATGTAGAAGTGGTGCTTGAAGCAAACGGTGACAGTTATTCCGAATACGAACGGGTATCCGCCATGACCGGTCTCCCGACGATCATGGGATGGTACGTGCATGAGTGGCTGTGGAGAGGAGATCTTGCTGACATCAATGCCAAGATCACAGATGTCGAGAACATTTATACTTCGACAGATGAAGCACATGTGAAGTCCCTGTTGGAAGAGTATGATATATCGTATATTTTTGTGGGATCGTGTGAGCGAAAGAAGTACGGTGCCCAGTTGAATAACGATATGCTGAAGAGTATGGGAGAAGTCGTTTATCAGGATGATGAGTGGCAGACCTATATCGTAAAAGTGAAATAAATGAGATGAAAAAAATATCGCAGAGTAGCATACTCTGCGACGTTTTTTAATCGCATACATTTTAGCACATAAAAAATGTTATGTAAAGATGCAAAAATATGGAATAAAATATCTATATAGTACGAAATTCTTTTCGTTTTTTCGATATTACAGGGCATAAGAAGTGTTATTCATAATCAAAATGAACAATTACAATATCATTAGCCGTCAAAATTATGGTCTAGTGAAAGGAGCACAAATTATGCCAAGAAAAGGAGAAAACATTTACAAAAGAAAAGATGGTCGCTGGGAGGGACGTTTCCGCAAATACAGAGACGCAAATGGCAAGATCAAATATGGTTATGTCTATGCCAGAAGCTACACAGAGGTAAAAATCAAGCTTAACAAAATCAAACAGGAAATAACTATTCCTGCGGAGTCTGGCACTGCTGATATTATCGTACGCACATTTTCAGAAGTGGTGAAGGAATGGATCACCTACAAGACACCGCTGCTAAAAGAATCTTCCGTAGCCAAATATACCAATATCATAAATCTGCACCTGCTTCCATTTTTCCATGAGCAGACAATGCAAAGCATTTCCGTGCAACGCCTCGAAGAATTTTATAAAAAACTGCTTCTGAAAGTAACACCAAAAGGAACTCTCTTAGCGCCCAAAACAACACTGGATATTCTTTCGGTAATGAAATCCATTCTGGTCTATGCAAATACAAAAAAATATCTGCAATATTTGCCGCCTCTTCGTTTTGAATGCCGGCCTCTGGTGAAGAAACTGGTAATCTTAAGTGAACGGAATCAAAAAATCTTATCCTCTTATTTATGCCTGCATCTTACATACCGGAATCTTGGAATTCTCATATGTATGTATACCGGAATCCGTCTGGGAGAAATCTGTGCACTCACATGGGAAGATATTTCTCTGACGGAAGGTTCTATTTATATAGACAAAACGATACAGAGAGTTCAAAAAGAACATAATGGAAAGAAAACAATGCTTATCATAGCAACGCCAAAGACACCATCTTCTATCCGAACCATTCCAATTCCAAATCAATTATTGCAGATCATAAAAAGCAGTGAGCTTCCTCAAAAAGGATATCTTCTGACCGGTTCCACAGAGAAATATATAGAGCCCCGTACGTATCAGTATCATTTCAAAAAGCTTCTTCAGAGATGTAAAATCCCAGAAACAAATTTCCATGCATTGCGCCATACTTTTGCTACCAGATGTGTGGAACTCGGATTCGATATCAAAACACTCAGCGAAATTCTCGGTCATTCCAGCATCAATATCACCTTGAATCGATATGTACATCCATCCTTTGATCTAAAAAAACAAAATATGAATAAAATGAATGAATTAATTTCCTTTAGATAAATTGTCAGAAGTCCTGTGTTTTTGCAGAAATGCAAGCCCAGGGCTTCGATTAATATGGGATAAATTGTCGAACGATTACGGTTGTAATTTGTATGAAAGAACTGTTATAATTCTGATATCGGATATCAGTAAGTGATGTCCAGACATCTGATCCGGCGCTTCTGCCAGATAATCCCAGAAAAAGTTATAAAATCAGAAAAGAATGTTGCTGTCCAGTTGCAGTGATTGTATAATCAATATATAGAACAAACTGGCGTAATATTCTTTTGAAAAGTACGAACAGAGTATCAACATATCTACGGAATCAAAGAAGGGAGGTTTTACTATAAATCAGCTTAACAGAAAGAATGAACGCCAGATAAAACGAAAGATAAAGACAAGCGGTCAGGTGAAAAATCCTGTTGCATACCAGAATAAAGACATCATATCCAAAGTCTTTGGTGAAAGTATGAGGAACAAATCCTTTCGGGCATACGGAATGGATATTCCGGAGATTGTTGAAATCCTGCCTACGAATCTTCCAGCAGTGGAAGCAAATGAGATGCGTCTGGACAATCTCTTCCGGCTGAAAGATGGCACGATTGTGATCGTCGATTATGAGAGCACCTACAGTTACGCGGATAAGATCAAGTATCTCAATTACGTTGCCCGGACTACAAAAAGGTATGGATTAAGTGAAAAACAAAACCAGCCAGTAAGAATGATCGTCATTTATACTGGAAGCATCCGAAGGGGAACCACCAGGGCAGATGTTGACATGGGATGCCTGCAATTTACGGTAGAAGAAGTATTCCTCTCCGACCTGGATGCACAGGAAATTGAAACACGTTTCCAGAGAAAAATCCACTCAGGAGAGATTCTGTCGGATGAAGAACAGATGCAGTTTATCATCCTGCCGCTGGTACATAAAACAAAAGAGGAAATGCAGGACTGTATAGTAAGATGCTTTGAGATGGCGAAAAAGATCGATTCGCCTGAAATACAAAGATTTTTATTATCAGGACTGATCGTGTTTACAGATAAGGTGATTCGCAGAGAAGATTCAGAAAGAATAAAGAGGTGGATAGAAATGACGAAAGTTGGAAGACTCTTTGAAGAAGAAAAACAGAAAGCCGTACAAGAAGCCATAAAAAAAGAAAAAGCAGATAAGAAGAAAGCTCTCCAGAGAGCAAGCGCAGATAAAGAGAGAGCTCTACAGAAGGCAGCCGCAGAAAGGAAGCAGGAATTGTTGGACGAGAAAATATCTATCGCAAGGAAATTCCTCATGGATGGTATTCCCGTGGACAGCATCCTGAAATGTATCGATGGTCTGGATAGAGCAGAAATTGAAGCATTGAAATAAATTTAATAACCGTCAAATAAATCGTCAAGAGCCCTGTGGCTTTGCAGAAATGCAAGTCACAGGGCTCTTTTGTCGCAGAGTATGCTACTCTGTGAAAAAATTGAGGTGTTCCCGTGGAGAAACCACAGTATTACTCCATCACAGTTAAAAAGATGAACATCCTGACCAGACATTCCGACTGGTTAGTAAAAACACAGGAACTGTATAACCAGATACTGGAATTTTATTACAACCTATACCTTGACACTTTTCAGGATGGAAGACCAGGTTCCATGGAAGCACTCCGCACACTGGAAAAGCTGACAATCCCAGGCAGAGACCGACAGCCCGTGCAGTACCCACTGCCATGGCAAAAGGTTCCCCTGTATTTCAGGCGAGCTGCGATCAACAGCGCAATTGCCGTAGCCAGCAGTTACCTTTCCAGAGAAAAACAGAAGATCCGTTCCACTTCTTTCACAGAATCCGTTACCTGTTATAAAGGCATGTATCGTGATTTTGAAGGAAATGCGATCACACTGAAAATCTGGACTGGAGAAAAATGGCTCTGGAATCGCATCAAGCTCCGTGGCAATACCATACCGGAAGAAGGGCAGATGATGTCACCTTCCATCGTCCTGAAAAAGACAGGCCCTGAGCTGCACATCCCGTGGAAAACTTTTGTAAAAGACGGCAGAACTGCCAAAGAACGAATGGCAGCAGGAGAAAAAATCTGTGCCGTAACATTTACCAATCAGGATGCACTTGCAGTCTGCTGTGTGCTGAACTCTGACGGCGAAAAAGAAAACGTCTTTTTTGTAAGAGGAGGAGCTGAGTATGCCCACCGATGCCGACAGATCACAGATAAAATCCGAAAATCCGAAGCGTCAGGAAGCAAAAACAGTAGTACGATTCCAAATTCCCGTTACTGGATGAAATTAAAAAATCTCAACGATTTTTATTCTCATTGCATAAGTAGACAAGTTATAAATTACACAGTAAGACAAGGCGCAAAAATAATTATACTTCCGGAATTTGAGAAAGAATACAGCAGAATTCTGATGACAAAAGCAGGAAATTATTCACCGATACATCTCAGCACAGCTATACGCGAAAAGATAAAGTACAAAGCCTGGCAGGAAGGAATTGTCGTACTGGAACTGCAACAGCATAAAAACAGTTCTGTGTGCGCTGCCTGTGGAGCACCTTTACATAGAAAAGGGCAGGAATTCATTTGTGAAAACGGGCATCAGGGAAATTACTACCTGAATGCATCCTGGAATCTCGGATTGAAATGCATCCGGGGATTTCAGCCAAAAGAGTCGGGAACAAGCAGTTGATCTGCTGTTTTCATATATACAGGAAACTGTAAAAAAGATTTTATCTACAGGATAAATTCTTCGGGTGGAGTACCGCCCACCGGAGTCCATCGTGGAGCCCGGAAAGAATGTGATCAGAAAATCACGAACGTACTCGAAGTTATTGAAGAAATAAGTTACGGGTTGGAAACGAAGTTTTAGTAAATAACAGGGAATGAAAATGAAGAAGAAAAATCAAAGCTAAAAATAAACATGAATATACAGCCTGCAGAGCTCGTAAGAGAGTGAAGCGGGCTATTGGTGTGTATAAAATTACTGAAGGAGTTTGTATGATTCAAGGAATAGGTAATATTGCAATGATGGAGCAGAAAGACTTGAATGGAACAAGAAATTAGAAGTACTTTATAATATTCCGGTTTTATTCCATATGGATTCTACAATTTCTCCATCAGCCAATTTAATGCTTGGTTGCATTGTTGAGCCGAGAACAGTTGTGGGTTGCGGAAGTACTATTGGTCACGCAATGGTTATAGGTGCCAATACAGTAGTTGAACCATATAGCTTTATTGGAGATGACTGTACATTAAAATCTGGAACGATTGTGAAATCAACGAGCGTACTTGAAATTGGAACTGAAACAGAGCAGGGAACTGTTTTGTTTACGCCACTTACAAGCAAACAGTGAAAAATAAAAAAAGTGAAAGGATGAAAACCTCCCCGATTTTCGTGGGGGGGGGACACAATGAATAGCCAATCAAATGAAAAAAATATGGATATGAACCGTACAAACCAAAGTACGCCGAATATACGCTGGATGCTTGTCGGGTACGACTTGGTTGTATATGCAATAGTAGCAATAATTCTTTTAGTCTTATATGGAGGAATGGATAAATTATCGCCTGTTGGAATTTTTCAGCAAGTTGGTTTATCTGTCCTGTGTATTTTTACAGCACGTCTTTTGGGTAAAATTTATGGACAAGTGTGGAGATATGGTGGGATTCAGTGCTATATCCGCTTGTTATTTACTGATTCTATCGCTTTTGTAGCGTATCTGGGGTTGGAACTCCTGCTTCCAGTTCAAAAAAATACATTTGCTAGATTGATTTCATTGGTTAGTTTGAATCTCTTAGGAGCATTGGCACTTCGTATGATGTACCGCTATGCGTACAAATGTGGAAATCAGGAAACTACGAGAGGAAAATTCCTTTCTATATTATTACATACATTTTCTGGAATTGAAGCAGGAAATGAAAAGGAAGTACAGAAGATTAAAGTTGCAATTATCGGTGCTGGACGAGTTGGTGTAAGTCTGGCAGAAGAACTTTTAAATAACGCTGAAGCAGCATATATACCAAGATGTTTCATTGACATTAATAAAGAAAAAGTCGGACGAGATATACATGGTATTCCTGTATGGTCGGAAGATGAAGCAACATTTAAACGTTTGGGAAAATTTGAAGTACAGGAAATTATCTTTGCAATTCCATCGATGGACGCTAAGAAAAAGAAAGCTCTTTATGATTATTATAAGGATGCCGGATATAAGTTGAAAGTTTATGATTATCCGACGATGTATACTGCAGGTGGAAAGAGACATCTTAGAGAATTTGATATTGAAGAACTTTTGTTTAGAAAACCATTAGTGGTTTCTGATGAAAGAACAAATACTTATTACAAAGACAAGGTAGTACTTATCACTGGCGGTGGCGGTTCCATTGGCTCAGAGCTTTGCAGACAGTTAGCAAAAATGCAGCCAAAGAAAATTATTATCCTGGATATTTATGAGAATGGAGCTTATGACGTTCAGCAGGAATTGAAAATAGCGTATGGAAATAGCTTAGATTTACAGATTGAAATTTGCTCTATTACACATAGGAAAGCACTTGAACGGGTATTTGAAAAGTACCATCCACAGATCATTATTAATGCGGCAGCTCATAAACATGTTCCTCTGATGGAGCATAACTGTGTAGAAGCTATCTATAACAATGTGTTTGGTACACAGAATCTGGTAGAGCTTTGCGAAGAATATGGAGCAGAACGCTTTATGATGGTTTCTACAGATAAGGCAGTCAATCCAACCAACGTTATGGGTGCAACAAAAAGAATGTGTGAAATGATCGTGCAGAGCGCAAGTACACATGGAAAAGTAAAATACAGTGCTACACGATTTGGAAATGTACTGGGCAGTGCAGGATCTGTTATTCCGTTGTTTAAGCGTCAGATTGCGAATGGTGGTCCGGTTACTGTTACAGATAAGAGAATTATCAGATACTTTATGACAATTCCAGAGGCTTCACAGCTTGTTCTTCAGAGTGGGGCGATTGCAAACAACGGAGAATTATTTGTTCTGGATATGGGACAACCGGTTAAGATCATGGATTTGGCAGAGAACATGATTCGTTTATCTGGTGTCCAGGGAATTGAAATAATTGAAACGGGATTAAGACCGGGAGAAAAGTTGTATGAGGAATTGTTAGTTAAGACAGAAGAACTGGATAAGACAGACAACAGCATGATCTTTATCGAAAGAGATACACCAGTAAGTGAGGAAGAAATAAATAAAAAAATCCAGATTCTTAGAAATGCCTGCGATACGGGAGATGATCTGATTGCAAAAGAAGTTCTCCGAAGTATCGTGCCAACATTCAAGACACCGGAAGAGGTAAATAAAGAGATTGCATAAAGAATAGCCACAATATTGAACGATATAAAAGAGGTAATTACATATGTTTAAAGAGAATAATAATTTTGAAAAATTTGAATCAAAAGTTTGGTTGAGCAGTCCGACTATGCATGGCCCGGAAATTGAATATGTGAAAGAAGCGTATGAAACGAACTGGATGTCCACAGTTGGTAAGAATATCAATGAAGTAGAAAGAATGGCATGTGAATATATCGGTTGCAAATACGCAGTTGCATTATCAGCAGGAACAGCCTCTCTGCATCTGGCGATGAAGCTGGCAGGCATTGAAGCGTATGGTATGCCAAAGGTTGGGCATGGTGCATTAGAGGGGAAAAAAGTATTTTGCTCTGATATGACTTTTGATGCAACTGTAAACCCGGTAGTTTATGAAGGTGGAGAGCCGGTATTTATTGATACAGAGTATGACACTTGGAACATGGATCCGGTTGCATTAGAAAAAGCATTTGAAATTTATCCGGATACAAAGGTTGTGGTTGTTGCTCATCTTTATGGAACTCCGGGTAAAGTAGATGAGTTAAATGCAGTTATTAAAAAGTATGGTGCTATTTTAGTAGAAGATGCAGCAGAATCTATGGGGGCTACGTATAAAGGCGTGCAAACAGGTATGTTTGGAAAATATAACACCATTTCATTTAACGGAAATAAGATCATTACTGGTAGTGCCGGCGGATGTTTCCTGACAGATGATGAAGAAGCTGCAAATAAAGTTCGTAAATGGTCTACTCAGGCGAGAGAAAATGCTGCATGGTATCAGCATGAAGAACTGGGATACAACTATCGTATGAGTAATGTGGTTGCTGGTGTTGTTCGTGGACAGTTCCCTTACCTGAAAGAGCATATTGCACAGAAGAAAGCAATTTATGAGAGATATAAAGAGGGATTAAAAGGACTGCCAGTATCTATGAATCCGATGGATTTGAAAAAATCAGAACCAAATTATTGGTTGTCTTGTTTGATTATTGATAAAGAAGCAATGTGCAAGCAGGTTCGTGGTGAGCAGGATGTATGTTATGTGAAAGAAACAGGAAAGTCTTGCCCGACAGAGATTTTGGAAGCGATTGCATCTATTAATGCAGAGGGAAGACCAATTTGGAAGCCAATGCATATGCAGCCGATTTATCGTTTAAATCCGTTTGTTGTTAGAGATGGAAATGGACGTGCCAGATCAAATGCTTATATTGCAGGCGGTGTAGCTGATGTAGGAATGGATATTTTTACAAGAGGCTTATGCCTGCCGAGTGATAATAAAATGACAGTAGAGCAGCAGGATAGAATTATTGAAGCGATAAAAGCCTGCTTTGAATAATCAATTGAAACAAATATATGGAGAAGTAATATGTATGCAAAGTACTTTAAGCGATTAATAGATTTTTCATTGAGCTTAATAGCGTTAATTATCCTTTCGCCTCTTTTGGTGCTTCTGATAATACTAGGGACTGTGTTTATGAGAGGAAATCCATTTTTTACACAGGAACGTCCGGGAAAAAATGAAAAGATTTTCAAGTTAATAAAGTTTCGGACAATGGATAATCGAAAAGATAAAAAAGGAAACTTATTACCAGATGAAGTCAGATTAAATAAATATGGACGTTTTTTACGGGCATCTTCTCTTGATGAATTGCCCGAATTGGCTAATATCCTAAAAGGCGATATGAGTCTTATAGGACCAAGACCATTGCTCGTTGCGTATTTGCCAAGATATAACGAATTTCAACATCATAGACATGATGTAAGACCGGGGTTAACAGGCTATGCTCAAGCACATGGAAGAAATGCTGTTTCTTGGGAAGATAAATTTGCAATGGATGTATGGTATACAACACATATTACTTTTTGGGGGGACATAAAAATTATTTGGGATACTATTATGACTGTTATAAAAAGAGAAGGCATCAGTTCTGAGACTTCTGCAACTATGGAAATTTTTATGGGAACGCCAGAAGGTGTAGAAGCTAACTGGAGGGCACCACATTGAAAAAACTAATTATTATTGGTGCCAGTGGGCATGGAAAAGTAATAGCAGATATCGCTGTTAAAAACAATTATGATCATATTTTTTTCTTGGATGACAATGAAGAAATTATAGAATGTGCGGGCTTCCCAATTATAGGAAGAACAAATGAAGCAAGTAATATAGATGGAGATAAGATAGTTGCAATTGGAAATGCTGAGATTCGGAAAAGAATACAAGAAAAATTGGAAAATCTAGTTACACTTATTCACCCAACTGCGGTTATAAGTAGAAGGGTAGAAATTGGAAAAGGAACTGTTGTGATGGCGGGTGCTGTCGTTAATTCAGATGTTGTTATTGGTAAAGGTTGCATCATAAATACAGGGGCAAGTGTGGATCATGACTGTAAGATAGGAGATTATTCTCATATTTCAGTAGGTGCACATGTAGCTGGTACGGTTGAAATTGGAAGTAAAACTTGGATAGGAGCAGGTGCTACAGTCATTAATAATATTTCTATTTGTTCAGATTGTATAGTCGGTGCAGGAGCTGTGGTTGTAGAGAATCTTGATAAACAGGGAACTTATGTGGGTATTCCGGCTAAAGAAATATGAGCTGTGATAAATACATATAATATATAATATTTTGTAAAAGAATTGAAATACCTATAAGATAGAAATGAAAAATAGATTGGAGAAATGATGATGTTAATACAAATAGTTTCATTAGTAGTTTTTTTGATAAGTGGATTTTGTATATACTGGGCTATGATGGGATATGACATTTCTTTAAAAATACTAAATAGAAGTAGAAAAAAAACAAAGGCAAAACATACTCAATTTAAATATACAGTTACTGTTATGATTGTAGCTCATAATGAAGAAGATGTAATATATAATAAGTTGATGAATGTTATTGATAATGACTATCCGAAAGATAAGATAAAATATTTAATAGCATCAGACAATAGTAAAGATCAAACTAATACTATTGTTGAAAAATTTATAAAAGAACATAGTAATCTTAATATTCAATTATATACATCGAAAGAGCATAAGGGTAAAACAAATGCTCAAAATGAAGCACAAAAATATGTGGATACAGAACTGCTGATAATGACAGATGCAAATTCTGTATTTGAAAAAAATGCAATTTCAGAATTAGTATCAAGTTTTGCAGAAGAAGATATTAAATATGTGTGTGGAGCTTTGAAATATGTTAATACAGATAACATGACTGCAGGTTCTGAATCTAGTTATTGGAATAGAGAATTGGAATCAAGGTTAATTGAAAGCAATATTAAAACAATAACTGCAGGGAATGGAGCAATATATGCATGTAGAAATAGCTCATATATTACAATTCCTCCAATAGAATGTCATGATAGTAGTATGCCTTATTATTACGGAATGCACAATCAAAGAGCTTTGTTTAATGAAAAGGCAGTTGCGTATGAAAAAGCAGGGGAAAATACGGAGGATGAATATAAAAGAAAGGTACGCATGAACCGTGTGATTTTATTACATATTAAAAATGGAATGAAAGCATTAAATGTATTTAAATATGGATGGTTTTCATATTTTTATTTTGGTCATAGAACATCAAGATACTTGTTGTGGATTAATCACTTATTGGTATTTATTAGCAATGTTATTCTAGCAGTATGTACAGGGGGGATTATATGGAAGATTATATTGGGAATGCAAATTGTTTTTTACATAATGGGAATACTAGGAAAGTATGCAAAATCAAGAGTACTTCATATGATATATTATTACTGCATTACAATTATAGCTCAATGGAATGGCATATTTAATTGTCTTACTGGAAGGGCAAAACCTACATGGGAAAGAGCAGAAAGTACGAGATAAATGAAGAGAGTTTGATATGAGTAAAGTTGAAGTATTAATGTCAATTATGTCACAAAATGGCATAGAAATTGTAGAAAGAACAAATATTAAGTCCAATGCAGTTGTGGTTAATCAGTGTAATTATGAGGAAAAGCAAAATATCATAGTCAATGGATGTAATGTAAATTATATTAATACAACAGACAGGGGATTAAGTAAAAGTAGAAATTTAGCCATACAAGAAGCTACAGCAGAATATTGTCTTTTATGCGATGATGATGAAGTCTTGGAAAATGATTACGTAGATAAAATAGAAAATGCGTTTAGTGCTTATCCGGATGCAGATATTTTGTGTTTTATAGTTAGAAGAGAAGGAAAAAAATATCCAGTAAAACGACAAAATGTCAATTATTTAAATTCATTACATATTTCAAGCGTTCAAATGGTAGTGAAAAGGGAAAGTATTATAAAATATAATGTGAAATTTGATGAAAATTTTGGGGCAGGTTCTCCAAATGGCGCAGGCGAAGAAAATATTTTTATGTTTGATTGTTTAAAAAAGAATATGAAAATATATTATGTCCCAATAGTGATTGGAACATTGTTACCATCAGAATCTACATGGTTTACTGGGTTTAACAAGGAGTATTTTGTGAAAAGAGGAAGGATATTCAGGAGGCTGTTCGGATTTTATGGATATGTTCATTCGCTATATTTTGCAATATCGAAGTATAGAAGATATAAAAATCAATTATCATTAACACAGGCAATTGCTTTGTTGTATAGAGGAATGCATCAATAGACAATAAGACAGGAAGGAAATAATTAAAATGGCTGCAGAGTTTGAGTTTACTAGATTTGGATTAAAATTTAGGGAAATAATGTTTAAAAATGTAAAAGATTTTAAATTTGAAAAAGAGGATATTTGTTTATACCATGAGAATATAAACGATATAGATACGCTTGATGATTTGGTTGAAAATAAATATTCCAGAGTTGATAACCAGTATACTTTACATACAAATTTGGAGGAATCGGAGGAAGATTTATTAAAACGGATTTCAAAGAATTATAGATATGAAATAAGAAGAGCGCCAAGAGAGGGGATTGAAGTTAGAGTATATAGTGGACCGGAAGCATTGGAAGTCCCAGGACTTCTACAATCTTTTGAAGGCACATATAATAATATGTTTGCTGAAAAAGAAATGAGAAATCATTTGAATATGGAATATGTGAATGCAGCATTAAAAAATAATGCAATGATAATTAGTGTAGCAATAGATGGTAAAACTAATCAGAATTTAGTGTATCATGCATATGTTGTTGATGAAAGTAACTCTTTGTTGTTATATTCTGCATCCAAATTATGGACAGAAAAAGAGTTGGGAAATCTAATAGGATATGCAAATAAGTATTTGCATTGGATGGATATGTGCTATATGAAAGAGAAAGGAAGAAAGAATTATGAGTGGGGCGGGATATCAAGTAAGGATCATCCTAATGGCATTGACAAATTTAAAATGTCATTTGGAGGTGAAGTGGTACAGTTGAAAAACTGCATATTTGCGAATTCAATTAAAGGAAAATTTTATGTTAAATTGTTGAAGGAAAGAGATAAAAAAAATGCAAATAATAATTAATGCAGATGATTTTGGATTATCAAAAGATGTAAATGAAGCAATAGATATATGTATTAAAAAGGACTATATCCAAAGAACAACGTTGATGGTAAATATGCCACAGACTTTAGAAGCTGTTAAATTAGCTAAAGACGGAGGATATTTAAACAAAGTAGGTTTGCATATAAATTTGATAGAAGGTATACCATTGACGTCAGATATTAAAAAGACAGAATTATGTAATGAAAATGGTGAATTTAAAGGAACTTTTTTTAAAGTTAGTACGCACAGAATATGGCTTACAAAAAAAGAAAAAGATGCTGTAATCGAGGAAATAGAAAGTCAGATAAAAAAATATAAAGAATTGGGATTCCCTATAATGCATTTAGATTCGCATCAACACTCACATGTAAATATCAGTGTATTATTTATTGTACTTAAATTGGCAAAAAAATACGGATTTAAATCAATTAGATTATCCAGAAACATTCCCCAAAGTGAAATAAAGGGAATAAAGAAGATTTATAAAGATTTTGTGAACAGAAAAATTATTTCATTCAACAAAATATTTAATCATCAATGTGAATCTCAGTTTTTTGGCTCAAAACGTGATTGTGAATTCGAGGATATTCATAATAAAAAAGAATATGAAAATGCTACTATAGAAATGATGGTGCATCCGATAATAAGAAATGGAATGATTGTAGATAACTTTACAGGATTAAAGTTATTTGATGAAAATTAATAGTAGAGGTAGAAGAATATGGTTGATGTCATAATACCAACGTATAAAAGAGCTGATATGCTAGAGAAAGCAATAAATTCTATTTTGAATCAAACATATAAAGATGTGATGGTTACAGTTGTTGATGATAATAATCCAGAAACTGAGTGGAGAAAGAGAACCTCGGAATTAATGGGAAAATTTTCAAATGAGAAAAGAGTTCAGTATGTATGTCACGAAAAAAATAAAAATGGCTCTGCAGCTAGAAATACGGGCTTAAAATATACAAATGGAGAGTTTGTATGTTTTTTGGATGATGATGATTATTTTATGGAAGATAAAATAGAAAAACAGATGAAATATCTTTTGGAAAATAGCACTAAAGATGCCTGCTTTTGTGATTATATAAAGAATGGAAAAAATATTTGTTTGGCAAATAAAAAAGATTTTTCACATGATATATTACTAGGATTTCCTACACCACAGACCAGTGGAATTATGTTTCGGAGAAAGGTAATAGACGAATTAAAGGGGTTTGACGAGTCATATTATAGGCATCAAGATTATGAATTGTTACTGAGGTTTTATGATCGTTTTTCAATGGGAAAAATTGATGAAGTATTGTATGTGCGTGAAAGATCAGAAGTTGACAATAATCCGAATGGCTTTAAACTTGAAATATTAAAGAAAAAAATGTTTGACGAATTTGGATATAAACTTGATATGTTAGAAAAAAATGAACCGGGATATAAAAGAAAAGTTATGGTTTATAATTATATTGATATTATGAAAAGTTACATGAAGCAGAAGGATGTGAAAAATTCTTTGAGAATCTTAGGAGTTGCAATGAAAAATAATATGGCTTTGACAATTAAAGTACTTTTTAAAAGTTTTCGAGCACATAAGATTGCACAAAGCTCATAATTAATTGGAGGTTTTTGATGGAGTCAAGACAAAATTCGTGTATTGAGTTGATTGCTGCATTTTATATAAACTCATTTATTATTTTGCGACCACTTTTAACAAAATATAGCTATATATCTACCTATATTTTGGGAATTGAAATAGGAGTATTAGTGATAGTTTATTTGGTTAATTGTAAATTTCGCCTTGATAGAAGTAATACAATTAGAATGTTTGGTCTTGTTCTTATTGTTACTGTTCTATTTTTAATAGACTTTATATTTAGAAGAAATGTGTTTACATGGCAATATTACTATTACTTTTTGATTTATGGAGGCTTGACAGCAGTATTTTTTGTTAATGTTAAAGACTATGGAAAATTGTTAGAATACTGGACAATATTTGCGATTATTAGCGGAAGTCTAGTGCTGTTAGATCCATTTAATGAATACGCAATATCAGGTAGTTATATGGATTTTGGAACAGCAATATTACCGGCTTTTGCTGCGACTGTGATTGTTTATGCTTATTATAAAAAGAAAGTGGTTTTGCCATTACTGCTTGTATTTTTTGTGGAAATTATATTATATGCCAACAAAGGAGCTACGTTTTCTGCAATTGGAATTATTTTATTCTTTACAATATATATGACGGAGAACAGAAAAAAAAGAATAAAAAGAGTAGTATTGATTTTAGGATTGTCAATAATTTTTATGATATTATTTCCAACAATATTAAAATGGTTGGTTAAATTATCTGCATATTTTGGAGTGGGTTCTTATTCCCTCAGTGATGTGAATCAAATTTTAACATCAGGAGGGCAACTGCATAGTTATTCCGTACGAACAGATATATGGGATAATATAGGTACGGAATTAAAGAAAAATTTAATTATTGGACTTGGAATTGGTGGATTTGAAATTAAATATGGAAATTATGCTCACAATTTTTTCTTGGATATATTGATTACACATGGAATTTTTATTGGCTTTTGTGTATTCGTTATGATAGCAGTATTTATAAAAAATACAATTAAATGCAAATATAGAGAACGTTTTATATTTTCTTCAGTAATTTTATTATTATGGATATTGCCACTGATGTTTAGTTTTACATATTGGAAAACTAATACCTTTTGGCTATTTTTAATAATTAATATATATCATAGTATTAACAAAGATGATATGGGTGATGAATATGAAAGTACTAATACATACATATGATACAGCCTATCAAAATCAGGCTGGTGGTGTTCATAACAGGATAGAAAGAACAGTTATGGCGTTAAGAAAATTGGGAATTGAAATAGATTTTTTTGATAAATATAGTACAAATATAAAAGATTATGATATACTTCATATTTTTAAATTAGATATTGCATCAAAGCAATTGATTGATTATGCAAAAGCAGTGGGGGTTAAGGTTGTTATTTCTTCAATAATGTCTGTAGATAGAGGATGGGTAGTAGATTGTTATTGGATGTTGAAATGGATACCATTAGCAACAATTTATAAACAGGCTTTTTCAATATGTAGCAAATTAGATGGGGTAATTGTAGAAACACCGAAAGAGGCTAAATATATGAGAAAACATTATCATATTGATAATGAGATATTAAGCGTAGTGCCCAATGGTGCAAATGATGTGTCTAGTAAAGATGAGTCGATTTATTCAGCCTTGGGGAAAAAAGTGGAATATGCACTCCTTGTGTCAAGATTTGATAAAAATAAAAATCAGTTAAATGTTATAAAGGCTCTAAAAAATACTGACGTAGAAATTGTATTTATTGGAGGCGCAGATATGAGTGATTCGCATTATTATGATATATGCTTGGAAGAAGCATATGGATGTGATAATATCCATTTCTTAGGATGGTTGAACAGCGATAATGAACTATTGAAATCTGCATTAGGACATGCCAGTGTTATTATCTGTTCTTCTTATCAGGAAACATTTGGTTTATCTATAGTTGAGGGAGTTATGGCAGGAGCTACACCAGTTATTTCTAATACATTACCAATATTAGAATTTAAAACTTTTGAAGATTGTTTAACATTTAGTCCAAATGATATTGAAGATATTAGAAAAAAAATAATTAAAGCAATGCATATACCAAAAAAATATAGACTAGTTGAGAAAGCAAAAAAAGAATTTTCTTGGGAAAGTGTTGCAAATAAACATTTAGATATATATAGGAATTTGTTGAATCAGCGTTAGGATGGTATGTTCATGAATATTATTAAAAAAATTTATGCGAAAACGTACAAAAGTATACTTTTTTTGATAAGTTTTAGTACTTCCAGATATTTAAAACTAAAAACAAAACCATTAAAGGACAATGAGATGATATCTGGATCATTTTTAATATTAGTGCCACATGCAGATGACGAATGGGTTGGTTGTAGTAGATTGCTAGAAGAAAAGCGAAATAACATTACACTATGTTATATGGATATGCCTGGCGGTGACACTAAAGAAGTTCATATATGCAGATATTTAGAATTATCAAAGATGGCGAAAATGAAGAATGCTAATTTGATACATTTGGAAGGAAATACAGAAATAAAAGTAGATCAGCTGAAAAATGTAATTGAAAATCATAGAACGGATTATATTTGTGTTCCTGCATGTTATGATTGGCATCAAGAGCATTTGGAAGTTATAAAAATGTTAAGAAAAGTCTTGCTAAGTGGCAAGTGTTCCTCAGAACTGAAAATATTGATGTATCAGGTATCAGTACCTATGCCAAAAAACATGATTACTAATGGTATTCCGATGAATAAAAGAGAACAAAAGGGAAAATGGTTATTGTTTAGAGAAATATATAAAACACAAGATTTTTTTCCAATTGAGAGATTTATGCATAACGAGTTCGTAAATGGCGGATTTATGGGCTCATATTCAGCAGAAGTATACGGTTGTATGAACTACAAACAATGGCTTTCTTTTGTTGAAAGAAGAATAATTAATGAAAGACAAAGAAAAGAAATTGAGAAGTGTTTTAATAAATTAATTAGAATACGCAAGGTTGTAAAAAAATTTGAAGAAAAAAATGGAAAGGAAAATTATGAAGTCAATATTAATTAAAGTATATAGAAATTTTATGGGAAATAAATCAGAGAAAATGTTAAAGTCTTTGAGGCTGGGGGGGCAAGAATAGGAAAAAAAGTTGTTGTATATTCACCAGAAAGTGTTGATATTGATAAAAGTAGACCGTGGTTATTGTCAATTGGAGATTATACAAAAATTACAAAAGGAGTATGTATATTAACACATGATTATAGTTTGTCGGTAATAAGAAGAGTTTATGGTGAATGGATTGGTGAAGGAGCAGAAACGATAATAGGAGAAAATTGTTTTATTGGTGTAAATTCAATATTATTGATGGGAACTCAATTGGGAAATAATGTTATCGTAGGAGCAGGTAGTGTTGTGCATGGTAAATTTCCAGATAATGTTGTTATTGCGGGAAATCCAGCAAGAATTATTTGCACTTTAGAAGAACATTACAAAAAACGTAAGAAAAAAACAATAGATGAGGCAGTATTTTGTGCTAGACAATATCAGGAGAGGTTTGGAAAAGAGCCTAAACCATCTGAATTAAATGGTTTTAAGTTTTTATTTACACCTAGAGAAGAGAATATTGTAAATGAATATGGGATTACATTTGAGTGTAATGGTGATGAAACAGAAGAAGTAATAAAGCAATTTTATAACTCGAAGCCAGTATGGGAAAATTATGACTCTTTTTTGAAATCGGTTCAAATACAAGAAAGGAAGGATAGTAAGTGAAAGTTGGTTTAGTTCCGCTATTGTATAATGAATATAATTATGGAGGCGTTTTACAATTTTATGCGTTGCAGAGAATTCTGAAAAGTAACAATATTGAATGTGATATAATTTTTTTTAATAATGATGAAAAAGTTTCTTATTATGAATTGCCTGCAGAAAAAAAATATTGTTAAATGTTAAAATTGCTATTTATGGTTGTTTTGATGGGAAAAGTAATATTATAGATGAAAATATTAGAAAGAGAAAGTTGAAAATAGATGAATTCAAAAGGCAGTATTATTCACCGGTAATCAACGAAACAAATATTTCCTATTCTGAGTATGATGCTATAGTATGTGGAAGTGATCAGATTTGGAATCCTAATTGGGCCAGAAGAAGGTGTTTTCTTGAATTTGTGCCAGATGAAATAAATAAAGTTATTTATGCAGCAAGTCTGGGATGTGAAAGCATGAGCAAAGAGCAAAAGGCACAATTTGAGCCTAGAATAGAAAGACTTCAATATGTTTCGGTTAGGGAACAGTTTGGAAAAGCAATATTAGATAGCTTTATAAAGGATAAAGATATTAAAGTTGGTTATATCTGTAATTATATTCGTAATGTTATTCAACTCTATTTTGAAAGGTATTAGTGGAATATTCACAAGCGTTGGAATTAATTTAGAATTTTTGGAAAGAACGCTTACGTATATTGAAAATGGAGACTTGTCGAATGGTCGTTTAAAAATATATTTAATAGCATTTCAGGGATTTTTGAAGTCTCCTTTATGGGGAAAGAAGATAAGGTAATAGGTTTAGTAAGTGTTATCAAAGAGTTTAAACCAAATGTTATATATGTTCCGTATTTTATTGATTGGCATGAAGAACATATATTGACTATGCAACTGCTGGCATCGGCATTGAAGGAATTGCTAAAGAACTTGCGTGAAAAAATTTTAGTTGCAATGTATCAGGTTTCTGTTCCGATAGACTCTTGTTTTATAAATGCATCTATTCCTATGAATAAAAAAGATTTGATAAAAAAATGGGAGGTATTCAAATCTTTTTATAAAACGCAATTAATTATTCCGTATGTTAGGTTTGCTGCTACTGAGCATATTAATGGAAAATATACTTCTTCTTATGCAAGCGAAGTTTTTAGTATTATGAAATCAGATGAGTGGGTAGAAAAAATTGAAATATTTAAGCTTAATAAAAATGAATAAAAGCAGATCAAGGAATGTATATCAGATTTATGTAAAATTAGAGAACTTGAAAGAGCTGTGATTAAAGATAAACTTAGGAGCTAGTAAGAATATGAAATTAGAGAGAACTAAAAATGCAGTAAAAAATAGTATATGGGGTATTATGAATAGCATATGTTCATTAATTATGCCTTTTTTAGTTCGAACAGTACTGATAAAAGTATTGGGTATGGAATATCTAGGACTAAGCAGTTTGTTTACGTCTATTTTAAGTATATTAAATTTATCAGAATTAGGTATTGGTAGCGCTATTGTGTTCAGTATGTATAAGCCAATTGCTACGAATGACGAGAAGACAATATGTGCGTTAATGTTGTTATATAGAAAAATATATCGGATAATTGGCGTAATTATTCTTGGTGTAGGTGTTATCTTAATGCCTTTTCTTTCCTATTTAGTAAAAGGAACAATCCCTGAGA
>OLRB01000441.1_pt1 | contig 29532 bp, 19 predicted proteins | sample 1672751 | NCBI WGS metagenome assembly OLRB01 (sample SAMEA3136720, study PRJEB25190) | human gut metagenome | biome: human gut; feature: human-associated habitat; material: faeces | place: Austria | collected 2013
TAAGCGGATTCAAGAGATGCATAGACGAGTTTGTCAGATCAAAGCAAGTGAAAAGACAGAGGTGAAGTATATGCAGACATGGGAAGAACGGATTATGATAAAACAGGAAGGAATTGCTGAGGGAAGAATAGAAGGCGAAAAAGCACTTTTGAAAAGTTTAATTGAAAAGAAGATGGCAAAAAAATATTCTGCAGAGCAAATTTCGGCAATGTTAGAGGTCGATGTTTCAGAAGTAGAGAATATTATGAAAGAAATACAGAACGAAAAGAATCCGTAAGGAACTGTTAGTGCTAGGTTCTAGGGGAGTGGTTTTATACTAATGCATGGCGATATTATAAGAACGGTCAGATATGTTTATCAAGGCATATCTGACCGTTCTTCTTATAGCAGGGGATGAAAGAAAACATGCGGTTTTTCTGTGTGTAATTACCACGGTAGATCCATATTTTAAAATTTCATGGTCAGAAAACCCGCTATTCATGGCCATTATAAGGCGGAAGAAGAAAAGGCATGGTACAATAACTATAAAGATTTCATGTGAAAATAAGATGGAGACCGATAAAATGAATGGATGGACAAAAAAGAGAAAAGTAGATACTTTTATGGGGATTTTATTGCAAGTGTACTGTTTCTTCCCGTGGATGCGCATAAATAGAAAATGGAATACGATTCACATGTATGTAATTAAGACCTTTCAGGAAAATGATTACATCAAGATGTATAATCATATATTTTTAAAACAGCATATGTGGAAATGGAAACATTCACAGGTAGTTGCGTTTATATTTTTACTGATGTTAATATTCCTGATTTTGCTTCAGAGTATAGAATTGTATGAATTATACCAGTGCATAAAAAACGGGAATCAATCAACAAATTATCATGTATTTGTTTGGATTACTTATCTTGCAGCATTTTACATCTTTATGGCTATAGCATCTACCGGATTTGCAGAATTTTATTCTATGCCGATGTTTTGTTATATGATGCTGTTTCTGGCTGTCATAGGAATCTGGATATTTCTTGATATTCAGGCAGAAGCATGGGACGTTGAGACAGAACAGCACAGAGCTGAACTGGAAGAGCAGGATAAGAGGATGCTCCAGATGAAAGTAAAGGCGATGGAAGAACAATATAGGGAAATGTTAAAAAGCCGGAAGATTGTTCATGATATGAAGAATCATTTGCTTGCATTAAAGAAATATACGCAGGAACAGGACTGGAAGGGATTGGAAGAATATCTGAACGAACTCAGCCGGGACATGTTGGATTACAATTACCAGATATGGACAGGAAACCATATGCTGGATATGATTCTTAACCAGAAAGAGAAGGAGGCAGAGAAGCAAAAGACGCAGATGCAGATCAGCACGGAAGTATTCACAACGCTTCCGTTTTCTGACAGAGAGATCATTTCACTTTTTGGAAATCTTTTGGACAATGCGTTGGAAGCGTGTGAGCAGATCAAAGAAGGAGAACGCTGGATACATATAAAAATGAAAAAGAAGAATCAGCTCTTATACATCGAGATTGTAAATGCGGCTAAAAATATGGGAATACAGACAGATGAAAATTTTGTATCAAAAAAGGATGGAGTGTTACATGGTTATGGAATGAAAAATATCCGGGATATTGTAGAACAATACAATGGAATGTTTCAGTGTAAAAGCCAGGAGGATCGGTTTGAGATTGTGATTACTATTTACGGATAGGAGGCAGGTGAATATGGAAGAAACAAAGAAAAGAAGATATATTGTATCGACAATTATGTACGGTATGATTTTGATTTTTATTCAGCTTCCGTGGGTGGTTTTGAAAGGGAAAAATTACAGTATATATGCAGCATATTTTCGAATCAAAGCAAAAGGAATAAAAGCACTTTCGGAGATGGCAGCGTCTGTCTGGGATGGGAATCTTACGATAATCCGGATACAGTTAATACTGCTTATTGTATTTCAGATCGTGATTGTATTACATATAGTGACGCAGTGGCTGCATAAGGAATATTATCTGAATATCGCTGCGTTAGTTGTTCTAGGTTTATATATTGTGGTGAATGAATCCGGATTTGGAATGCTTGCGGATAATTCAACAAAAACGATTCTGATTCCTGCAATCATCATGATATTTGTTATGGCAGAAGTGCTGATCAGAAAAATGCTTGATGTATGGAAAGATGCCAAGGAATCAGCAGAAATATTTGCGGAAAAGGAACGGGAAGAAAAAGAAGAAGAGCGCAGGAGATTATATTTTCCGGGAAATTATACCAAACTTTTTTATCAGATGGTCTGGCACAATTTTAAATATGACTGGAAAGATTACGGCCTCCTGCTGTTCTGTGGTGTAATCGTTTCTGCATTCTCCTTTGCAGGACTTGGAATATATCAGATGATGGCGAAGGCTCACCGGGCAGAGAATTTCCTGCTGGGTGAAGGACTTGGAAGGATATTGCTGAATGCAATGCTTCCGATGGCGGTATGTGCCATCTTTTTGATGGTGTTTGTTCTCGTATTTTACATGAAAAAATGGACGCAGAATTACAGTGTATTCGTGACGCTGGGAATTCGAAAAAAAGCGTTGTATACGATTATTGGGATAGAGATCGCAGTTGCTTTTTTGTGTTCGCTGATTGCCGGCGGTCTATTGGGAAATATGATCATGTTTCTGTTCCGGAAAGTGATTTTCTCAATGCTGGCAAAAGGAATTGTTCTGTCAAAGGTGACGTGGCTTACTTATGTGAAAGGTACGTTGGTGGTGTTGGCAGTGTATATAATTGCATTGATGGCGACCAGGGATATCGTATCGGATTTCAATCTGGTCAGGGCATCGATCAGAAACATTGCAAAAGAACCTATGCCGCAGAGGAGGACAAAGTTATTCATAACAGCCGGAATCATAATCTGTATGATCGCTATATTCGAATACCGGCAGTTGAGAAATCATGAAAGTATGTATCTGCTCTCTGCATTCTTTGCGGGTATATTTTTACTGATTCGTTTTGTAGGAGCCGGATATTTGAGACGTGCCAAAAAGACACCGGCATATCTGCCACAGATGCTGAACCGGAATCATTTGTATTATAAATCAAAGACAACTGCAAGGTATGTGCTGGCACTTACAATATTGAACGTATGCGCAGTGTTTTACTTCCTGTTTCAGGTAGTTTCGGTAACGATTGCAGAGAAGCCGGAAAGTCTGTATCCGTATGATTTTGTCTGTATTGCAGATGATGGAGATGATGCGATTTTTGATAGGATAAAGAACGGTTATCAGGCAAAAATCATAGAATATCCGATGGTGCGTGTGGCAAATGCAGATAAGACAGAACAAAGCGAAGGCGTGCAACAAGGAAAAAGACCGCAGGGACAACAGATCGGGATTTCTGAATCGACATACAAACAATTGAAAAAATATGTAGATCCATCGTATAAGGAAGAAGCAATGCATCTTGATCGAAATGGAAAGAGGATATATCTGGTGCACCAACAGGATCGCTCCGTGAAGGCACAGCCGGTGGATTGGACATTTGGAAAGAAGAAACCATTTTTGCATATCGGTCTTCCATGTGAATATTATACCTTATATTCGCCGAGCAAAGCATATCCGAAAAGAACAATAGAAGGGGAAGAAATTGGAAGTCTGATTGGATGTTTCCGTCAGGGAAAACTGGAAAATATCGTTGTATTCTCGGATGCATATTTCAAGAAAGCACAGGGAATGTGGAAATACACGAACATATTAACCGGAGATAAGATAGAAGAAAAGGCCTTGCGAATAGATGGTGTCACAATTAAGCAGGGTCCGACGAAGCTTGTACTGATCCAGGCAGACCCAAAATACCAGAAAGCAATTGAAAAGAAAATGAAAAAGCTGGAAAAGAATCATACATATGAAGCGCAGTATGATTTCGAAGTACATTGCTGGTATTCAAAACAGACGGCAGTCAATGATCTGAAGACAGAATATACGATGAAACTGATCATAAATACATTCGTATTGCTTACAATGACCATCTCCGGCCTTTTCCTGATGTATATTAAATCGTTATCAGAAATGAGTGATAAGAAAGCAAGAGCTGACTTTTTGAAATGTATGGGAATGCGAAAGAAAGAACGAGTATCACTCCTGAAAAGAGAACTGTATTACTTTTACTGGCTGCCGGAGCTGATAACGATAGTCGTGACCAGTATCTTTACAGCAGCAACGTTTCATGCTCGGATGTATACGCATGCCGTCAGAATTGCATGGCTGAAACATGCTGTCTGGATATGGCTTATGTATCTGGCAGTACAGTGGGGATTTGCATGGATATTAGGAAGATTTATCATTCGAAAGGTGGAAGGAAAAGATGAATAAACGGGAAGTTATGAAAGTGGAGAACCTTGTCCGGAATTATAAAATGGTTCATTCTGACAGACAGGATGAAGAAGAAATTAAAGTTTTAAAAGGGCTGGATTTTACCATTGAAGAACAGGAATTTGTCGGGATCATGGGAAAATCAGGTTGCGGTAAGACAACACTTTTAAAAGTGCTTGGCTTGATCGACAAACCGACTTCCGGGAAGATTTTCTTTACGGGAAAGGATGCGTCAGAATTATGGAGTGATGAACTGGCGGATATACGCAGAAGAGAGATTGGATTCGTGTTTCAGGATTTTTATCTGTTAAATAGTCTGTCTGTAAAGGAGAACATCATGCTACCAATGGTGTTGGACAAGGCACCGGTTGATAAGTGTTATAAGAATGTAGAAACATATGCCGAAAAATTTGGTTTATCACACCTTCTCGAGAAGCAGCCATATGAAGTGTCTGGCGGAGAAAAACAGAGAGTTGCGATTTGCCGTGCGTTGATCAATAATCCAGATTTGATCCTTGCGGATGAGCCGACCGGAAACCTTGATTCCAAGTCCGGGAAGATCGTGATTGATGCATTGAAGGACATTAATGAACATATGGGAAAGACGATCATTATGGTCACACATGATCCACAGATGGCAAGCTATTGCAGCCGACTGATCCTGCTGAAAGATGGCGTGATACTGGAAGATCTGAAGAACAGTGGGGATCAGGAGTCATTTTATCAGGAGATTCTTGGGAAGATGAAAGAGTTGTAGAAGAAACGGAGAAATGAAAATGATCCATGAGAAAAAACATATATCAAAAAAAGAAAAACTGGAAATGAGTGTATCGATAGTTCTCTATACTATTTCCCTGGTCCTTGCGCAGCTTCCATGGTTCGTGTTAAAAGGAAAAAGATATAATCTTTATAGTGCATACTTTCATGTGAAGAGATACGGAGCAAGAGGTTTGTCGGAAGCAGGTGCGTCCGTATGGAACGGGAATCTTTTGTTATTAAAAATTCCGCTTATTGTATTTGTATTATATGAATTATGTTCGGCTGCGTATATAATAACAGTAATATTAAGAAAAGATAAAAGACTGAATATTATTGCTATGGCGTTGGGATATGCGACCATGCTGTTACACTTGACGACCGGTCTTGCAACGATTGCGGATAATACGACGATGACAATGCTTTATCCCCTCGTACTTACCGGAGTGAATGTGGTTGAATTCCTGGCGGTCCGCATGATTGACATCTGGAAGGAATCTGTGGAACAGGCAAAGGAAAGTTCCAGAAAAGAAAAAGTGGAAAAAGAGGAAGAACGGAGGAGGCTTTCGTTTCCGGGGAAATATACGAAATTATTTTATCAGATCGTCTGGAAAAATTTCCGTTATGACTGGCAGGACTACCGATTGTTTCTGCTATGTGGGACGATTGTGACAGCTCTTATTTTTGCAGGGACGGGCTCTTATCAGATGATGGCAGGGCTACACAGGGCGGAAAATTTCCTGATAGGGGAAGGTCTTGGACTGATCGTATGGAATGCAATGGTTCCAATCGGAGTTTGTGCAGTATTTCTGATGGTATTTGTGCTGATTTTTTATATGCAGAAATGGATGCAGAGTTATAGTATATTTTTAACACTTGGAATCCGTAAGAAAGCATTATTACTGATCATTGGTCTGGAAATTGTGATCTCATTTATCTGTTCTCTTTTTGCAGGCTGTATCATTGGAAATGGTATCATAATGATACTTCGTAAATGTTTGTATCTTCAGATCGGAAGAGATATGGTACTGGCAGCAGTAACCTGGAAAACGTATGTAAAAGTTCTGCTTGTGATGTTTCTGATTTATCTGGTTGCACTGGCTGCGACCAGAGATATTGCAACTGATTTTGATATTACCAATGCGGCGGTAAGAAGAATACGAAAAGAAAAAGTACCACGAAAATTTGTACCGGTATTCGGGATCATTGGTTTTGTGCTTTGTGCATGGAGTCTGCTTAAGTACCGGGAACTTAGAAACTATGAGAATATAAAGTTAATGGCTCTTCTGTTCTTAGGATTGTTCCTGCTGATACGTTTTACGGAAAGTATGTGGATCCGGCATAAGCGAAAGAAGAGAACGTATATATACCATATGTTACAGGACAATCAGATTTATCACAAATCGCAGACTTCGGCATGGTATATGTTTGCGTTAGTCATCCTGCATACCTGTGCATTGTTTTATTTTGCTTTCCCGGCTGTTTCAGTTACCATTGCAGAGAAACCGGAATCTCTGTTTCCATATGATTATGTATGTATTGCTAATGACAGGGATGATAATTTTTTTGAACATATCAAAGAAACATATCATGCGGATATCACATCATTTCCGATGGTGAGAGTGACCAATGCAGACAAGACAGAAAAGTCGGAAAGTATTCGGGAAGAAAAGATACCGCAGGGACAACAGATCGGAATCTCGGAGACGATTTACCGTGCGTTAAAAAAGGCGAATGGCCAGACTTCGAAATTATCCCAAAATGTGTTAGATGCAAAGGGAAATAAGGTATATCTGGTGCACCAGCAGGACCGTTCGGTAAAGGCACAACCGGTAGACTGGTCATATGGAAAGAAGAAACCATTTTTACATATCGGAATCCCCTGTGAAGGATTTTCTATGTTTCGCGCCAAACTGGATTCGCCGACATATATACAAAGGACAATTGCAGGAGAAGAATTTGGCAGTCTGATTGGCTGCTTCCGACAGGGAAAACTGGAAAATGTGGTTGTGTTCTCGGACGAATATTTCAAAAAGGCGCAGAAGATGTGGAAGTATACGAATATTATTGATGGAAGTATTATCACAGATAAAAAAGATCGTATAGATGGAGTAACCGTATCGCAGGGACCGACAAAGCTTGTTTTGATCCATACCGATAAAAAACATGTGCCGGAAATTGACAATGCAATGCAGAAATTTGCCAAAAAACATAAAGCTGATCTGGACTACGATGCAGAGATCAGCAGCTATTACAGTAAGAAAGCCGCGGTCGCAGATATAAAGACAGAACGTGCAACAAAACAGATTGTAAATATATTTGTTATAAGTGCGATGGCGATTGCAAGTATGTTCCTTGTCTATGTAAAAGTATTGTCTGAGCTAGAGGATAAAAAGAACAGAGCGGACTTTTTGAAATGTATGGGCATGAAAAAGAAAGAGAGGAAGCATTTGTTGCAACATGAGCTGTATGTATTTTACAGAATTCCGATGGGAGTGGCGGTAGTTGTAACAGCGCTGTATACAGTGGCAACATTTCACGCAAGAATGTATAGTTTAAATGTACAAAAAGCATATGTTAAGAACTGTATCGGACTGTGGCTCGGATATGTTGTGCTGGAATGGATATTTATATGGATACTTGGAAAATTCCTGATTAAGAGGGTAGAAACGAATGAGAAATTTATGTAAATAATCTACAGGACCTGTCGCCGGCAGCTCCTTCCGAACGAATGACGATTTAAAATGGAAGAAGATGGGAGAAAGTGGCATGAAAGAATGGACGAGAAAAAGAAAAGCAGATATCGTGATGGGAATCATCCTTCAGGTGTATTTTCTGGTTCCGTGGATCCATCATCATACGATGTATGGATATTTCTATCAGGCACTGAAAATGAACGATTATGTCAGAGCGTATAACGAAATGTTTTTGCCATCGTTGAAAAAGATATGGGGATATACGAAACCGACTGCTTTTGTTTTCTTGTGCATTCTTTTTTTGATGCTGTTTTTTCAGATTGTTGAATTTATGCGGCTGTATCATATTTTTATCAATGAAAGGACCGGTGATTACAGGGGATTTTTCTGGATACTGTTTATGATCGCATTTGCAGTATTTAATGATGGTTTTACTTATGAAGATGTCACAGAATATTCTTTATATCCGGTATATGGTGAGATATATATGATCCTGCTGCTTGTACTTGTTGGTGTATGGATCATTCTTGATGCGTTGTTAGATACATGGGAGTCAGAGCATACCATGCTGTTAGCCGAACTGGAAGAACAGGAGAAAAAAGCATTGCAGACAAAGGTTCAGATATTGGAAGAGCGTTATCAGGAAATGCTCAAAAGCCGTAAAGTTGTTCATGATATGAAAAACCATATCCTTGCGCTTAAGAACTATGATCAGGAACAAAATTGGAGCGGCTTGCATGAATATCTGAACGAGCTCAGTGAAGATATATTGGAGTATAATTTTCATGTTTGGACGGGAAATCATATGCTGGATATGATCCTCAATCAGAAAGAAAAAGATGCGCAGAATCAAAAAACGGACATGCAGATTGATACAGAAGTCTTCTCTACACTTCCGTTCACAGACAGGGAGATTATCTCTCTTTTCGGAAATTTACTGGATAACGCACTGGAAGCATGTGAACAGATTAAGGGAAAAGAAAGATGGATACGGATTAAGATAAAAAAGAAAAACAGGCTGATCTATATTGAAATTGCCAATGCAATCGCAAAGAAACCGGATCAAAATGAAACAGGATTTATTTCAACGAAAAAGGAGAATGGACTGCATGGTTACGGGTTGAAGAATATTCGGGATATTGTAGAGAAATATGAAGGAATATTTCAATATGAGATACGGGAGAAATCGTTGGTGATTATGATTTCGGTGTATGATTAATCAATAGATGAGGAGTTAATAACAGTTTTGGGGAGTTGTAGAAGTTTCACAAAAATGGAGCATTTCTAAATTACATATTGATAATAAAAAGCAGGCATGTTATTCTACCAACACGCAGATGAATTCTAATATCTGCAACGTATCTATATTTACCAATTCATTTACTTCAAGCCCAGATAATCGGGCATGAATCCAAAATGAAAAACACAGGAAACAGATAAATACATGCCTGATAAAAGAAGTTGTTCATATATACTGGTATATATATAAAATATATGCTATGATATCCATAAAGATAAACAGTTCTTCTTTACAGGAATTGAATCTGTACAAGAGAGGAGAACTGCTTATGAACCAAAGAAAACCATTGAAAGAATTAAACTTGCTGGACAAATTTTTGTTCGATGAAGCGATGGATGACCCAGAAAATGTAAAGACGATGCTGGATATCATATTGAGCCAGAATACGAATCTGAAACATCCGCCGCAGACGGAAAAAGAACAGAGAACATCTACGGATAATCGACAAATCCGGTTAGATGTCTATGCTATAGATGAAGATGATGTGATATATGAAGCGGAGGCACAAAAAGAGAATACACATAATCTTCCGAAAAGAAGCCGGCTGTATCAGGGAATCATCGACAGTAAACTGTTACCGCCGGGAGTTATTGATTTCAATTTATTGAATGAAGTTTTGATTGTGCTGATTATGCCATTTGACTTGTTTGGATATGGATTATATCGTTATACGTTTCATATGAGATGTGAGGAAGTTCCGGAGCTAAAGCTGGATGATGGCGCAACAAGAATATTCCTGAATACCAGGGGAAAACATCCGGAATTGGTATCACTGGAGCTGATAGAGCTTTTGAAGTATATGGAACACAGTACGGATGAAGTGTCAGAAGTATGTAAAAGTGAACGGATTCAAGAGATGCATAGAAGGATTTGTCAGCTCAAAGCAAGTGAAAGGACAGGGGTGAAGTATATGCAGACATGGGAAGAACGGATATTGTTGAAGCAGGAAGGCGAAAAGGAGATGCTTGAAAAGCTAATCAAAAAGAAATTAGAAAAAAATCTTTCGGTAGAACAAATTGCTGAAATGTTGGAAATTGATATTTTGAAAGTAGAAAATATCATCAAAGAAATACACAATGAAAAATAAAATATGAGAATATTACAAAAAACGGTCGGATGTTCCAAATGACATGTCTGATCGTTTTTGTATATTCGTTGGCTATATTTGTTGACCGGCTGACTTCGCTATTATACAATAGTTAGTGTGAAAGTTTCGTTGAGAATGCTGTAAAAAGCAAAAACATATTTATCAAAAAGAAAGTGAAATGACAGACATGAGAAACAACAGATTACTGAATACAAAACTAAACAAATATATCATTCCTGGAATTATGATGTCCCTGGCACTTCAATTGGGAAATATCGTAGATACCGTTTTTGTAAGTAATCTTATCGGCGTAGAGGCGATGTCGGCAGTAACGATGAGTCTCCCGGTTGAAACGATCGTTCAGCTTACCGGCTACTGTCTTGGAATTGGCGGATCCATAGCAGTGGGAAATATGCTTGGGAAACGGGACAAAGAAGGTGCATCAAAATTATTTTCCGTTACTTTTTTTGTGACACTCATGGTGGGCATTCTGTTTGTATTCTGTGCGTTTCCGACTGCCGGTCCGATTGCCAGATTTCTTGTACATGGCGGAGGTATGCTGACTGATTATACAAGAGATTATATCCGTATCAGTATGCTGGGTGCTCCGGTGATCGGAATCGGTCTTTTGATGGTAAATTATCTTGGTGTGGAAAATCATCCGGAACTTGCATCACTCTATCTGATACTGGCGAATGTAATCAATCTTATTCTTGATTATATATTCTTAAGATTTACGCCACTTGGCATTACAGGTGCGTCTTTATCAACCGTACTCGGATTTCTGTTTGCGATGGTAGTTTTTGTATGTTACATACGTTCTGATAAGCGGAACCTCCGGTTTGTCCGGTTGAAAGCGGGAGAGATCCGGATTATTAAAGAAGCGGTTGTTACCGGTGTTCCGATGCTTATTTTCATGGCAGCTAATTTTGTGAAAGCATTCGGGCTTAATACGATCATCATGCATATGATCGGGGAAGATGGAATGGCAGTATTTACAGTCTGTGATAACGTTCTGCTGATCGTTGAGATGCTTACCGGAGGAATCATTGGTGTGATCCCGAATGTCGCAGGTATTCTTTTTGGAGAAAAAGATTATGTGGGGATCCGTGTGCTCTGTAAAAAGATGCTGAGATACAGTTACATCATGCTGGCAGTGATATTTGTTATAATCATGCTGTTCACGGAACAGATTACAATTTTATTTGGAAGTGGCGGCGGAGAACTGGGAAAACAGATGGTTTCGGCACTGCGTATTTTCGCATTGTGCGTGATACCGTATCTCTGGAATAAATTTATAACGAGCTATTATGAATCCATTGAAGAGACGGCGATTGCAAGTTTTGTTACACTTCTGGAAAATGCAGCGGTTGTCCTGCCGGCAACATTTGTGGGAATCTACCTCTGGAAACAGGTTGACGGAAGCGGTATCAATGGAATCGCCGCAGGATTTGTCGCCACAGAGATCATAACTGTAATTGCCGCATGGATATTCAGAAAGAGTAAACATAAGAATACATCTTTTTATATTGTTCCGGACAAAAATCCGGGAATCAATCTGGATTTTTCGATCAGAAGTACGATGGATGAGGCAGTAGTTGTTCATAAGAAGATCGTAGAATTCTGCAGGGAAAAGAACATATCTTCAAATAAGGCCAATCTTGCCGCCGTATGTGCGGAAGAAATGACGGTAAATATTATTAAATTTGGCGGGAAGACATCTAACTGGATAGATATCAATCTTTGCCTAGAGGAGGATGTCTGCAGGCTGCGGATCAGAGACAACGGAGTGAACTTTAATCCACTGGAATACAATCAGGACAGCGAAGAATTCGATATTCATGGAATCGAACTTGTAAAGAAGATTTCCAGGTCCATGGATTATATTCGTGCGATTGATATGAACAATACGATAATATCTTTTTAGGAGGGCAGGCGAATGAATGCAATGAACGAGAAAAGCAATTTTGTTTTTGAATTCCAACCGGTAACAAAACTGTTTGAAGAACAAGTGAGACTCCATCCGGATAAATGTGCTGTGATATCAGGAAAAGAAAGTCTTACGTATGCAGAATTGAATGAACGAGCGAATAAAGTGGCACATGCGTTGATGGAAAAAGGGGTCGGCCGTGAAATAATCGTAGGCGTAGTACTGGAACGATGCTGTGATTTTTACACGGTACGTCAGGGAATCCTGAAGTCCGGGGGAGCCTTTACTGTTGCGGCACCGGATTATCCGGACGACAGGATACAGTTTATTTTTGAAGATGCAGGAGTTCCGTTTGTCATAACAACAAGGGAAATTGCAAAGGAGAGGCAGGCATTATTTTCAAAGCTTTCATGCACTGTTCTTCTTTTAGAAGAATTGCTGGAGCATGAAAATGCAGAAAATCCGGATACAGGAATCAGAGAGCATGATCTTTGTTATTGTATCTATACGTCTGGCTCAACCGGGAAACCCAAAGGTGTTATGATCGAGCATATCAATCTGGCAAATTTTGTAAACTCGGATCCGAGAAATGCGGAAACTTACGGATATGTAAGCCGCGGAACGGTTTCGCTTTCTATGGCAGCCATGACATTTGATGTATCTGTTCTGGAAGAGTTCCTTCCACTTACGAATGGTCTTACTGCAGTGATAGCAAGAGAGGAAGAGATTGAGAACCCGCTCATGCTCGGAGAGCTGATCGTTGAAAATAAAGTTGACATCATGACAACGACACCTACATATCTGTCTAATATGATCGATCTGCCACAGCTTCGGAAAGCAGCTTCGCGGATCAAGGTCTTTGATGTGGGAGCAGAAGCATTTCCGCCGGCACTTTATGATAAAATCCGTGCCGTAAATCCGGATGCATATATTATGAACGGCTATGGACCGACCGAGACAACGATAAGCTGTACCATGAAGGTGATCACTGACAGCAGGAATATTACCATTGGTTCTCCAAATGGAAATGTCAGAGTGTATGTTGTTGATAAGGATAATAAAGTCCTTCCGGACGGTGAAACCGGAGAACTTGTGATATCTGGTCTGGGAGTAGGAAGAGGATATGTGAATCTGCCTGAGAAGACGGCTGCTGCATTTATTGATCTGAATGGTGAAAGAGCGTACAAAACAGGGGATCTTGCGAAGATAACATCAGATGATGAAATCGAATTTTTCGGAAGGATCGATAATCAGATCAAGCTGCGTGGATTGCGGATCGAGCTGGGAGAGATTGAAGAAGTCATCAATAGTTTTGAAGGAATCATTACCAGTATTACAGTGCCGGTTGAGAATAAATATCTCTGCTGCTATTTTATGGCAGACTGTAAGATTGATGCAGAGGAACTTTCTGCGTATGCAAAAGAATCACTGGCGCATTATATGGTCCCGGATGTATTTATCCAGATGGAGAAAATGCCGCTGACACAAAATGGCAAGATCGATAAACAGGCATTGCCGAAGCCGGTTTCACAGCCGGAGAATTTAAAAGAACCGGAAACACCAATGCAGAAAAAACTCTTTGCAATTGTTGCAAAAGTTGTGGAAAACGATTTCTTTGGAATTGATACAAGCTTTTACAGAGCCGGACTGTCTTCCATAAGTGCAATGAAACTGTGCATTCTGATCTCTGATGAATTTGGAGTTACGGTAAAAACAAGTGATATCCATGAGAATAATACAGTTGAAAAACTGGAAAGTTATATCAGACTGGCACCGAAAATCAGAACCTATGAGAAGAGGGAAGTTTATCCGCTTACCGGATCACAGAAGGGCATTTTTGCAGAATGCAGTAAGAATCCGGATAGTACGGTGTATAATATACCTTTTCTTTTTGAACTGGATCCTGCCGTTGATGAGCAGAAGCTGTCCGAAGCAATCACCAGGATGATAAATGCACACACCTATCTGCTGACAGAAGTATATCTGAATGATAAAGGAGAGATGGTACAGCGTCCTTGCAATGAGACGTTTATTCCGGAAGTAATCCATACAACAAATGCACAGTTTGCAGATATAGAAAATGAACTTGTGCGTCCGTTTAAGCTGGAAAAAGGACGTTTGTTCAGAGCGGAAATATATCTTACCGAAGACAGGAAGTATCTTTTTACTGATTTCCATCATATCCTTGCAGATGGTAATTCTTACGACATTATATTCGAAGATATTAACCGGGCATATACAGGTGAAAAACTTGAAAAAGAATCGTATACAGGATTCGATGCGGCGCTTGATGAAGAACAGCAAATGAAGGAAGGCAAATATAAAAAAGCCGAGAAATATTATGACAGTATTTTCGAAGGAATTGAGACAGAATCCCTGCCGCTTCCTGACTGCCATGGGGAAATTCCCGAAAAAGGATACCTGGAAAGAACACTTGGCATAAAAGAAGATGCAATCCTTTCCTGCTGTGAGAAACTAGAAGTTACGCCAAACATCTTATTTACAGGTCTATTCGGCATTCTGATGACCAAATATTCGAATTCGGAGGACAGTCTTTTTGCAACGATCTATAACGGAAGAAATGACTCCAGACTTGAAAATACTGTGTGCATGCTTGTAAAAACACTGCCTGTGTATTGCAGCTTTGAATCCAAAACTACAATACAGTCCTATATGACAGGACTTTCAGAACAGATGCTGTCATCTATGGCGAATGATATCTTTCCATTTTCAGATATCTGTGCGAGATATGGATTCCATTCAGATCTTGTATTTGCATATCAGGCAGAATTAAGTGATGATTATCCGATCGGTGATACGATTGCAAGAGGCAGGGATCTGTCTCTGGATATGGCTAAGATGCCGGTGCTGATACAGGTGAGAGATTATAATAACGAATATGTACTTACCGCCGAATACCGCAGTGACATGTACAGCGAAGCATTTATTGATGGAATCCTTGAGGCATATGAAGCGGCAATGCATTCTGTGTTGAAAGCAAGATATGTTTCGGACGTTTCTGTGGTTTCGCTGAATGCGGTGAATAAGATCACGGAATTTAATCATACGGACCATGCATATGACAGAACCGAAACGGTTTCGGATATGTTTGATGAGATGGTACGGAAGATACCGGATCATACAGCTGTTGTATACAAAGACAAGACGTATACGTATAAAGAACTGGATGATATCAGTGACAGACTTGGAAGATACATTGCATCTATGGGAATTGGAAGGGAAGATGTCGTGTCCATTCTGATCCCGCGCTGTGAGTATATGGCAATCGCACCGATGGGTGTGATAAAAGCCGGCGCAGCGTATCAGCCGCTGGATCCGACATATCCAAAAGACCGCCTGATGTACATGCTGGAAGATTCCGTTGCGAAACTTCTGATCGCAGACAGAGAACTGCTGTCGTTAGTGGAAGGATACCAGGGACCCGTATTATTTACAGATGAGATTATGAGCCTTGAAGAAAACCGGGAGGTTACGCTTGGAAAGCCGCAGTTACATGATCTGTTTATCCTTTTATATACATCGGGTTCGACCGGTGTACCGAAGGGATGTATGCTGGAATATGGAAATATTACTGCATTCAGTCACTGGTTTAAAAGATATTATGATATAGAGTTTGATTCTAAAGTAGCGGCATATGCGTCGTTTGGTTTTGATGCGTGCATGATGGATATTTACGGAACGATAGCAAATGGTGCGGAACTTCATATCATTCCGGAAGAACTCCGTCTTGATTTTATCGGGCTTCAGAGATACTTCGAAGAACATGGCATCACACATTCCTTCATGACAACGCAGGTCGGAAGACAGTTTGCAATGGAAATGGACTGTAAGAGTCTGAAATATCTCTCAGTAGGAGGAGAGAAGCTGGTTCCTTGCGATCCGCCGGAGAACTATAAGCTGATCAATGGATATGGTCCTACGGAATGTACGATCTTTACAACCGTATTTGAAGTGGATGCATATTATCCGAATATTCCGATCGGAAAGCCGCTTGATAATGTCAAAGTATATATCGTGGATCAGTTTGGACATCTGCTGCCATATGGTGCCTGTGGGGAACTGATGATATCAGGCTGGCAGGTCTCAAGAGGATATCTGAACCAGCCGGAGAAAACAGCGGAGGTCTATACGAAGAATCTGTTTGGTGCTGCTGAAGGATATGAAGTGCTGTATCGTTCCGGTGATGTTGCCAGATATCTTCCGGATGGAAATATCCAGATCATCGGAAGAAAAGATTCACAGGTTAAGATCAGAGGCTTCCGGATCGAACTTTCTGAAGTCGAAGGAGTCATAAGACAATATCCGGATATCAAGGATGCAACAGTGACAGCATTTGATGAGCCTGGTGGAGGAAAATATATTGCGGCATATGTGGTATCTGACAGCAAAATAGATGTCAGTCGGTTGAATGATTTTATTAAAGAAACAAAGCCTGCTTATATGGTGCCGGCTGTTACTATGCAGATCGACAAAATTCCGTTGAATCAGAATCAGAAAGTGAACAAAAAAGCACTTCCGGTACCGGAGAGAAAAGCTGCGGAGATCATTGCACCGGAAAATGAGATGCAGCAGACATTATATGACTGTATTGCAGAAGTGCTTGGACATACAGAATTTGGTATTACAACGGACATTTACGATGCAGGACTGACGTCCATCAGTGCGCTCAAACTCAATATACTTATCTCGAAAGCATTTGATATTGTAATAAAGACGTCGGATATCAAAGATCATCCGACGATCCAGATGCTGGAGAGTTTTGTGAAAACTGCCGGAAAGGGAACCAAAAGAGAAGTACAGGAGAATTATCCGCTTACGAATACGCAGGAGGGTATCTTTATCGAATGTACGGCGAATATGGGATCCACCATCTACAATATCCCATATCTTCTGAAGCTGGATAAAAAGGTGGATCTGGACAGGCTTGCGGCAGCAATTGACCATACTGTTGATGCACATCCGTATCTGAAAGTACGTCTCTTTATGAATGAAGAGGGAGAGGTCCTTCAAAAGCGGGAAGATAGTCTGAGCTGCAAAACACAGATCATAAACGGAATGAACAGGGAGACGCTGGTCCGTCCGTATATGCTGTTTAACGAGCAGTTGTTCCGGTTTGAGATATACCGGACCTGTGAGGGAAATTATCTGTTCCTTGACCTTCATCATATCATTGCTGATGGCACTTCTCTTGCAATCATATTGAATGATATCAACCGGGTTTACAGCGGAGAAAAGCTGGAACAGGAGACTTATACCTCTTATGATCTTGCACTTGATAACAGGGAAGCGTTAAGTGGTGATGCTTATAAGAACGCAGAAAGTTACTACAGATCTGTATTCGGAAAAACCAGTGGAAGTCTGAGCTTTTATCCGGATAAAAACGGACCGGCAGCGACTGCGGAAGTTTATCACAGGGAGTGTGGAGAGATCTCTGTACAACAGGTAAAGGATTTCTGTAAAAAGTATGGAATTACAGAAAATGTATTTTTCATTACTGCCTTTGGTATTACACTTGGAAAATATAATTTCAGAAAAGAAGCAGTCTTTACAACGATTTACCACGGAAGAAATGATTCCAGATTATCTGGCACCGTTGGCATGCTTGTGAAGACACTTCCGGTTTACTGTGATTTTTCAGGAACTACAAAAGACTGTCTGGCAGAGATTCAAAAGCAGCTGATCAATTCGATGAACAATGACATATATCCGTTTTCTCAGATCAGCCATGCGTTTGACATAAAAGCAGATGCCATGGTTGTATATCAGGGAGATAACTTTGCATTTGATACGATCGGGGGCGAATATGCGCAGGAAGAGCCGATCCGGTTAAATATGGCAAAAGCACCGGTTTCCATCAGTATATCAATTGAAAGAAACAGATTTGTCTTCGAAATTGAATACAGAGGCGATATGTATTATGAGGAAACGATAGAATACCTTGCCGACAATTTTGAGATGACTGCCGGAGGAATCTTAAGAGAATATGACCCGTCAGATATCCGGCTGATGTTTGAAGAAGAGACAGAGATGTCAGATGATCCGGAACATGCCGGAAAGACCTTCGTAGATCTGTTCAGAGAAGCGGCTGAAAAATATCCGGACAGGCCGGCGGTAAGAGACGGAGCTGGTGAGATTACTTACAGAGAGCTTGACAGGATGTCTGATTATATTGCGCAGAAGCTTACGGAAAATGGATTTGGAAGGGAAAAAACCGCAGGTATTTTATGCGGAAGAACCAAAGAGTTTTCAGCAGCATATGTAGGTGTGATGAAGGCCGGCGGTGCCTATGTTCCGCTGGATCCGGAGTATCCGCAGAGCAGGATCGAATATATGCTGAACGATTCACAAGCAGATAACCTGCTTGTGATGGATCAGTACCGGGAGCTTGTAGAGTTCTATGACAAAAATGTCATCAGCCTGAATGATGTGGCTGATCGGGCAGAAGATTTCGAGCTTTCCGTTGCACTTACAGTTCCGGAACAGGATAATCTTGCATATATGATTTATACATCTGGTTCTACGGGCAAACCGAAGGGTGTTATGATCGAACACAGAAACTTGCTGAATCTGATCGAATATGTCAGAATGTCAAGAAATACGACGATGGATGATGTTGTTGCGGAATTTGCAAGTTTCTGCTTTGATGCATCGGTATTAGATCTGTTTGCGCCGCTTACGGCAGGGGCAGTGCTGTACATTCTGCCTGAGGACATACGAAAAGATGCAGTTGCCGTCGGCCGGTTTATAAAAGATGAAAAGATCACGACCGCAACATTCCCGACACAGATGGGTGAGCTGGTTACAGAATTACTGGACGATGCCCCGTATCTTAAGTTTGTTACACTTGGAGGAGAGAAATTTAAACACTACAGGAGCCGGACCTATCAGATGATCAATGGCTATGGTCCGACAGAAGATACCGTATCTTCAACAGAATTCCGGGTTGACAGGCAGTATGATAATATACCGATCGGAAAATCCCAGCGGAATGTCCGCAGTTATATCGTGGACAGTGAGCTGCACAGACTTCCGGTAGGAGCATCCGGGGAGCTTTGCCATGCCGGACGTCAGATCGCAAGAGGATATCATAACCTTCCGGAAAAGACGGCATCCGTATTTGTGGAAAATCCGTTTTCGGTATGTGACGATGACAGACGCCTGTACAGAACCGGTGATATGGTCCGCATGAAAGGCGACGGTAATATCGAGTACATCGGAAGAATTGATTCGCAGGTAAAGATCAGAGGATACCGAGTGGAACTTGGCGAGATTGAGGGTGCCATGCTGAAGCATGGACAGGTGAAGAATACGGCGGTTACAGTCATTGAAAAAGGCGGCAATAAATATATCGCAGCTTATTATACCGGCGAAAGTATCCCGGATGAACAGCTTAAGACATTCCTGGAGCCGTTACTGCCTGATTATATGATGCCTTCATTCTTTGTCCGTATTGATGAAATGCCTGTGACACCGGGTGGTAAGATTGACAAAAAAGCACTTCCGTTACCAGAGATCGCGACAAAGAATACCGGCTATGTAGAGCCGGTTACCGGTGTGCAAAGGGAACTTTGTGAGATATTTGAAAAAGCACTGGGCACTGAGAAAGTGGGAATTGAGGACAACTTCTTTGATCTTGGTGGTTCTTCTCTTACAGCGTCAAAAGTTGCCGTTATGTGTCTTTCAAAGAATATATCGATCGTGTATGCAGATATTTTTAAATACCCTACGATCCGTGAGCTGGCAGCCGTGGTTGATGACAGTGCCGCATTTGATAATGCACAAAGTGGAAAGGAATTCTCGGATTACAATTATAACAGGATCCAAAGCGTGATCAGCGGGAATGCGGAAGAGAATGTGGACCGGATAACCAAAGAACAGATGGGAGATATTATGATCACAGGTGCAACCGGTTTCCTTGGAATCCATGTCCTGAAAGCATATCTTGATCATTATGATGGTAAGGTTTATTGTCTGGTACGTAAGGGAGCATATGAATCTCCAGAAAAACGGATGATGCATATGTTGATGTACTATTTTGATCATCCATATGAGGAATTATTTGAAGAACGCATTATCTGTGTAGACGGGGATATTACGTCAAAAGAACAGGTGGAAGGATTTTTCGCTTATAAGTTCCATACCCTCATTAACTGTGCAGCATGTGTCAAGCATTTTGCGGCAGATGATGTGCTGGAAAAGATAAACGTACAGGGAGTGGAAAACCTTATTGATTTTTGTAAGAATAACGGGCGGAGACTGATTCAGATTTCGACGGTTTCCGTTGCCGGCGAGGGATCCGATGGTACGCCGCCAATGTCCAGAGTATTCTGTGAAAATGATCTGTATATTGGCCAGAATATTACCAATGAATATATCCGGACGAAATTCCTGGCGGAAAGAGCAGTACTGGAAGCCGTTTCAGGCGGACTGGATGGAAAAATCATCCGTGTGGGTAATCTGATGAGCAGGGATTCCGACGGCGAATTCCAGATCAATTTCATCACAAACGGATTTTTACGCAGCTTAAGAGGCTATAAGGCTGTTGGGAAATTCCCAATCAGCGGTATGCATGAGGTGACAGAATTTTCACCGATCGATTCTACTGCACTTGCAGTTTTGAAACTGGTACAGACGGACCGCAGGTTTACCGTATTCCATGCATGCAACAGCCACCATATCTATATGGCAGATCTGATCTATGCGATGCGTAATTATGGATTTGAAATTGACATTGTAAGGGATGAAGATTTTGAGGAGGCCGTGAAGGAATTTGCGAAGAATACAAAGGATTCCGATGCTGTCTCTGGTCTGATCGCCTATACGTCACATAATGAAGAAGACATCTATACGATGGAATACAGCAACCGTTTTACGGCACAGGTTCTTTACAGACTGGATTATAAATGGCCGGTTACAGATGACCGGTATCTGGAAAGTGCAATAGAGGCACTGGACAGGCTCGCATTTTTTGACTGATCGAATAAAGAAGGAGAGATTACAAATGGAGATTATCAGTAAAACAGAAGGAAATAAAGTAACGATGGGAATTGCCGGATGGCTGGATACACAGACATCGCCGGAGTTAGAGGAAGCACTTTCTGATCTGGATGAACGGGTTACAAGCCTGGTATTTGACTTTTCGAAGCTTGAGTACATATCATCGGCAGGAATACGTCAGGTTATTGCAGCATATAAAAAGATGGCCGGAAAAGATGGATTTAAGATCATTCATGTATCGGATGAAGTATATGATGTCTTCAGACTTACCGGATTTGATAAAAAAATTGATATTGAAAAATGAGAAAATCTTTGTTAAATAAAATGATTTTATACAGCCTGGCAGTATTTCTGGGAGCAATTCTTTCTGCTGTAGTCATATGTACGGTTGGAAATGTCCGCCGGACGTTAAAGCTTACGAATAATATTACCAGAAGTGCGACCCGGGTTGTATCACAGATCGCCGGTCAGTATGATATGAACGAGCTGGCACAGGCTCCCGGTTCGGAGGAATACCGGGAGTTTGAAGCGGCTCTTCAAAGTATCTGCAATAATGACGGGGTAGAATATGTGTATGTGTATATCCCGGATATAGATAATGGGAAGCTTAAATATGTGATCGGGGTTGCATCGGATGAGAGGAAGAGCACAGGAACACTGGAAAAGACGCAGGCCGGCGAAGTCATAGAACATGATTTCTCGGATGGTGAAAAGAATGCCTGGAATGGAAAAACGAAAGGTATCCGTTCTGTCCGGGATAATGCCAGATATGGCAGACAGATGTGTACATATGCGCTTATCAAAGATCAGAATAATAAACGCATCGCACTTGCAGGCGCGGACTATTCGATTGATAAGATCTACAGAGAAATTATCTCTGATACCGCTTTGAAAATGTTAAAGGTAATGGTTGTCCTTGCAGGAATTTTTGCTGCAGCTGCGTTTTTTGTCAAGAAAAAAATATATGATCCGATTACATTTTTATTTCAAAATATGAAAAATTATGTTTCCGCTAAGGCAGAAGATCACAGAACTTTTGAACCGGTGGAGCTTCATACAAATGATGAGATCCAGCATCTGGCAGATTATTTTAACGAAATGGCAGCAGATATGGATAATTATGCCGACGAGGTAAAAATTCTTGCCGGAAAACAGGCAAAAGCAGAGACAGAGCTTGAGGTTGCACGCAGGATACAATACGGAATTGTCGGTGCAAGGAAAGATCTGTGCCTTGCAGACAAATTCATGATATCTGCCAGAATGAAATCTGCCAGACAGGTAGGCGGAGATTTTTATGACAGTTTTCGGATGGAAAACGGAAAGATCTGTGCATTCATTGGTGACGTATCGGGCAAAGGAATTGCAGCAGCACTGTTCATGGTGTTTGTAAGAACACTTATGCGTGAGAAACTTATGGACATTCCGGATCTGGCGAATGCAATGAATGAAGTAAATCGTGAAATATGCAATGCGAATCCGGAAGGAATGTTTGTGACCGCTTTTGCAGTGGTATTTGAATCGGATTCCGGTAAATTCCGGTACGTAAATGCGGGACATAATAAGCCGGTTGTCATTCATGACGGAAAAGCAGAAATCCTTGACTGTAGTGCATGCATGGCACTTGGTGTGTTTGATGACTCTGAATATGAACAGTATGAAAGAGAATTTTGTTCCGGTGATATACTTTATCTGTATACGGATGGCGTAACAGAAGCAGTAAATCCTGACAGAAAATTCTTCGGAGAAGAAAATCTGCGGAATGCCTGCAGTTCATCGGATCATACAGCAAGAGGAGTATGTATGAATGTCAGTGAATCGTTAAAAAGATTTACAGGAGATAACACGGAACAGTTTGATGATGTCACAATGCTTGCGGTTCAGAAGTGCAGGGGTTATATGGAACTTTCCTGTAAATTAACAGAACTGGAAAAGATAAAAGAAAGCATCTTCCGGCTTCCGGCAGATGAAGTGAAAAAGAAAAAAATCTATCTTGCATGTGAGGAAATATTTTCTAATATTGTAAATTATTCAGGAGCAGACAGCGTACAGTTTTACTGCAGGCAGGATACAGACAGGTTCTGTATTATTTTTATAGATGACGGAAAGGCATTTAATCCACTGGAAAGCAGTACAGATAAGGACTTTGAAGAGTTTGATGAAGGTGGAATGGGAATCATGCTTGTAAAAGAATTGTGTCAGGATATAAGTTACAGCTGCACAGATGGAAACAACATACTCAGGATGGGATTTGCAGACGGGGAAGTTGCAGATAATGAAAGCAATGAAATTATACAGAATAAATATTAAAAATTTGGAAGACCCATTAGAAAATCCAGGTCTGTTAGAGATGGTTGGCGTAGAACGGAGAAAAAAAGTACTTCGTTATTATAGAACAGATGACCGGAAAAGAAGTCTCGGTGCAGGCATTATCATCAGAACAATTCTTAATGAAAACGGACTTTCGGAAAACAATATAAAATATACGGAAAATGAAAAACCGGTTGCAGACAACTGTTATTTCAATATATCCCATGCCGGGGATTATGTGGTCGGGGTGTCCTCTGATTGTGAGGTTGGATGTGATATTGAAAAAATAGTGGATGCACCACTTGAAATTGCGGATTGTTTTTTTAATTCCCCGGAAGCGGAGTACATCGCAGCTTCACAGGATAAAAACAGAGCGTTTTTTAAACTTTGGACATTGAAAGAAAGTTATATGAAGATGACGGGAAGGGGGATGAGTATCCCCCTGGATTCGTTTGAAGTCGTTCCGGCGGGCAATGGATTCATGTTGGGTAAATCTTTGGAAAACCCATGTATATTTCAAACGATGGAGTTTGAGGGTTATATGTTTTCAATTGCTGTTTCATCCAGTGGTGAAATGGATTTTGATCTGGCACAGTCTGAGTTCCAGGATCTTATGTAGAAGATATGCATCTAGCAATATTTGTGCTATGATATCCTTAAAGATAAACAGTTCTACTTCGTCAGATACATTATCTGTACACGAAAGGAGAACTGCTTATGAACCAAAGAAGACCATTAAAAGAATTAAACTTGCTGGACAGATTCCTGTTTGACGAGGCAATGGAGGATCCGGAGAATGTTAAGACGATCCTGGATATTATATTGAGTCAGAATACGAGTCTGAAACATCCGTCTCAGACAGAGAACATCGACCGAAAACAGACAGATCCGCCTGGATGTATATGACATGGATGAAGATGATGTGATATATGAAATCAGAGGTTAAGTATATGCAGGCGTGGGAAGAACGACTCATGGTGAAACAAGAGGGAATTAAAGAAGGAGAAAAAATAATTTTAAGAAGTCAAATCAGTAAAAAGCTGGATAAAAAATATTCTGCTGAACAGATTGCGGAGATGCTGGAACTAGATGTAGCGGATGTTGAGAAAATCATAAAGAAATTACAGGACAAAAAAGAATAATGTAATATTGTAATAAAAGTAAATCCTTACAATCCTGTTGTTCTGCCATTTTTATGTAAATGCAGGAGCGGCGGATTTCTATTGGACAGTAGTTGGCTTTTTCTGTCGGTCTCAGATTGGTTGATTCTGTTGGTCTTACATTGGCTGTTTCAAGCGGGCTCTAACAATGTGTACGAAATATCAAAAAAGGGCGTTGCTAATCTTTTATAGATATTGGTAAATAGCCGTAATTTCTCAGTATATTCTAAAATAAATTTGAACAAAGAACAAAAGAAAAATGTCCAATACGATGCTTACGCCAAATATATCTTATCTCAAAAAGAAGTTTTGGCACATATCCTAAAATTCACCATTGCGGAATTTCAGGATTTGGAAGCAGAGGAATCACTTTGCGTTAAATAAGAACTGATGCAGAAAAATTGAATTTTAAGGAATCCATTGTCATAGCTGATATGTTATGGCAGCGGATTTTAAACGAAATCGTTTCATTGCAGCAAAAGAGCTCTCTGTGGAATACACAGGGAGCCTTTTGCATATTTTTATTTTTTTGTGCTATCAGCATCGATGACAGACTGAATCTGTTTCATCAAAGTATCATAGTTATCTTGATTATCAATTCCGCCGAGCATCGGATCACCTACAATATTACCATTTCTATCGACCAGTATTGTTGTAGGAAATGCCATAATATCGGACGCATATTTCCCTGCATCTGAAGAAGAGTCAATGGAAAGATTGCGATATTTAGCACCCTGCTTTTCGAGAATAGTCTTTGCTTCTTTTATAGCAGTTTTGTTTCCGTCGAAGGTTTCTGTGTTGATACCTACAACTTCTCCACCCATTGATTTGATTGCATCGTTTAATTCGTTAAGTTTAGATAATTCGGCAACACAAGGTTTGCAGCCGGTGAACCAGAAATTGATGACAGTTACTGCATTTTTGGAAAACAGGCTTTCATCAACAGAATTCCCATCATAATCCTGACCAGAGAAATTCTTGAAAGGAGATGCGTCTTTGGAACTGTTTTTCTGATCAGTCTTATCAGATCCTGTATTTTTCTTTTCAATCTCAGCGATCTGTTCCTCGATTTTTCGGATAGTTTCAATATCAGCGGTAAGTGTTTTCAGCTCGTCATCTGTAAAAGACTCCTTGTTTGATTCAACAGTGTCAGCCAGAGAATCCGCATAATTTCCATTTGGATTCGCAGCACTTTTACTCATCATGCCAAATGCTTTGTTCCATACATCTTCATGATCTGCGAAGATCTGATTTTCCTGCTGATATAAATCATTCAGTTTAGAGTCGGAATCGTCTGCAGATTCTGAGCCGGATTCAGTCTTGGTATTCTGAGATTTTTCTGTGTCTGCAGTTCCTTTTCCGCTACATGCTGTAAATAATAATGCTATGCAAAGTGTTAAAATAGAGAGAAATGTTCTTTTTGTTTTCATAAATAATAGCTCCTTAAAATAATAGTAATAAAATTAATAGTTACCGGTTGGTTATGGTTGATTGCTGCTGTTCTTTTTTGGGGCATGTTTTTCCCAGAAACTGATATTGGATCGCATCTTTTGGACAAACCTTGATGCAAGCCCCGCATCGTATACATTCTGGATGATTCGGAGTCTTGCACACATCAATATCCATTTTACATGCCTTTGAACATTGATTGCATCCGACACATTTGCTGCCTTCAACTTTAATATTAAGAAAGCTGATCTTATTAAATAATGAATAGATCGCTCCAAGAGGACAGATCCATTTACAGAACGGCCTGTAAAACAAAATACTCAACACAACAACTGTAATTAAAATAAGACATTTAAAAGAAAAAAGTGTTCCAAGTGCAGACCTTATAGCGGTATTTCCAAGTGACAGTGGTATGGCTCCTTCCAAAACACCTTGTGGGCAAATGTATTTACAGAAGAATGGATCCCCCATCCCTATAGAGTTCGTTACAAACAATGGCAGAAGAATAACGAAAACAATGAGGATTATATATTTCAGGTATCTTAGCGGTTTCAGTCGGGCTGTGGAAAATTTTTTCCCGGGGATTTTATGAAGTAAATCCTGAAACCAGCCAAACGGGCATAAAAAACCACAGATAAATCTTCCGAGTGTCACACCGAGCAGAATGAAAAAACCGGTTATGTAATATGAAAATTTAAATCGGGAGGATCCGATAACCGCCTGAAAGGCTCCAATGGGGCAGGCTCCTGTCGCAGCAGGACAGGAATAGCAGTTTAATCCTGGCACACATACTGTTTTAATCTTGCCCTGATATATTTTGCCTTTAAGTAAATTGGGAATATGGATATTAGTAAGTAATGTGGCAATTGCCTGTATCAATCCCCGTATTCTGGCGACTTTTTTTGATAGTAATTTCGTTTTTTTATCCAATTCCAACACACTCCAGACATAATTTTATTGCTTTGCCAAAGACGGCAGCAGCTTCACCTCGGATCACACCATAGCCAATCATGGCTGTACCTGTGATGAATATTACAAATTGAAATATTTTTTTGCACTTCAAGATTTTGTTACTCCTTTCGTTGGTTGTATTTGTTGACCAGCTGACTTCGGTATTATACAATAGTTAGTGTGAAATTTTCGTTAAGAAGAGGGTGGAATGATTTTGAGATTATTAATAGTTGAAGATGAAAAACAAATATGTGATGCGGTTGCGAAAAGTCTGTATGATGCCGGGTACGAGGTGGATACCTGTTATGATGGGGAAGAGGCATTAGAATACATCCTGACAGAAAATTATGATTTGATTGTTCTGGATCTGAATCTGCCCGGCATGGATGGGATGGAAATCCTAAAAGAACTCAGACAGAGCAATGAGGAGACAAAGGTTCTTATATTATCGGCAAGAGGGCAGATTGCAGATAAAGTCGAAGGGTTGGATGCTGGTGCGAATGATTATATGGAAAAGCCGTTTCATCTACAGGAACTTGAGGCTCGTATCAGAAGTCTGACAAGAAGGAAATTTGTACAAAAGGATGTATGTCTGGAAAGTGGCGATATCATGTTCGACACGATAAAACGTGAGGCATATGCAAAGAAAACAAAGATTTCCCTGACAAGAAAAGAAAAAGGAATTTTGGAATATTTGCTTCTTAACCTGGGAAGACCGGTAAGTCAGGAGGAATTGATGGAGCATGTCTGGGATGCATCTGTGGATAGCTTCAGTGGAGCCATCCGGGTGCATATGTCTTCGCTAAGGAGAAAGCTTAAGGCAGTGCTTGGATATGATGCAATTATGAATAAGGTTGGAGAAGGATATAAAATACGAGAGGAGTCTGATTGATGAAAAAAATGTCACTGCAGTGGAGACTTACGTGCATAACTACATTGTGTATTGCGATTATATGTGGGTGCCTGACAATGTTTGTCTATAAAAATGGTGTGTATTATATGGATTCCCTGCAAAAGGCTGTTGACGCTCAGGGAGATGACAGCGGAGGTGGTTCGGAAGAAATATACATCACCATACCAGAGGATAAGTGGGATGAGTTCTCAAATGATTTTTCTGTTCAAGTGTACAATAATAAAGAAGACTACAAAAGAAACAGTCTGATAGTTTCGGCTTTATTGGCTCTCCTTGGTGGAGTGGCCACATATTTTATAAGTGGACATGCGCTTAAACCAATTCGTGAGTTTTCTGATAAAATTGAAGAAGTGCAGGCTCAAAACCTGGCAGATTCGAGAATAGAAGCAAGTAAGATTAAAGAACTGAATCAGCTTAGTGTTTCATATAATAAGATGCTTGAACGCCTCTCGGATGCATTTGAGATACAGAGACAATTTACTGCAAATGCAGCACATGAGCTTCGAACTCCATTATCGTTAATGCAGGTACAGCTTGACCTGTATCATTCCACTCAGCATCCGGGCAGTGATGCAGACACCGTACAGATGATAAAGATGTTGACGGAACAAAATGACAGGCTTGGAAAGATGGTAAAAACACTTCTTGACATGAGTGAGCTTCAGACTGTAGGACGGGATGAAAAAATTATCCTTAATGATCTCGTTGACGAGGTATTGGAAGATTTGGAACTTCTTGCACAGGAAAAGAATATAAAACTTATTGGAAAATATAAGAATATAACGATGATTGGAAGTGATATCCTTATTTATAGGCTGGTATATAATCTTGTTGAGAATGCTATAAAATACAATCATTCAGACGGTCAGGTTACAGTAAATGCATACAAAAAACAAAAACATATTTACCTGTCAGTAGAGGATACCGGAAGCGGAATTCCGAAAGAACTCAGGGAACGTGTATTTGAACCATTCTTTCGCGTGGATAAATCCAGAAGCCGAGAGCTTGGTGGTGTAGGACTTGGACTTGCTCTGGTTCATGAGATCGTGAGAGTGCACGATGGCAGTATCAGCATTAAGTCAAACCCTGCAGGTGGAACAATCTTTGAGGTGATTTTTGACCAGAAATCAAAGGAATAGTTATTCAAAAAAAGAACAAAAAAAGATGCTTGTAAATAGGATTGACTCCTAACTGATTACCATATATTATTATATATTGGTAAACATTGCTGAACATTGCAAAACGTTAGTCAGCATTTAGTGTTTTACAGGTTTTGTAGTAATCCGCGATTTTGACCCCAAAATGCGATGAAAAACAGTAAAAAAACAGGCAGAAAAAAAGCCCGAAAAAAAGAAAATAATTAAAGATTTACGAAAAAAACAATAAGAAAATTATTGTGCAACATGTACAAAAATACAAGGAGATTTAATGAGAAAGCTTGCGTTAAATGATGAAATATTACTAAAAATAGAGAAACCGGCACGTTATATCGGAAATGAAGTGAACTCGGTCATGAAAGCCCCTGAAAAGGTGTCTATTAGATTTGCCATGTGCTTCCCGGATGTTTCTGAAGTGCTATAATGTAGCAGTGCTAAAGAACAATATATAG
>OLRB01000453.1_pt1 | contig 28901 bp, 20 predicted proteins | sample 1672751 | NCBI WGS metagenome assembly OLRB01 (sample SAMEA3136720, study PRJEB25190) | human gut metagenome | biome: human gut; feature: human-associated habitat; material: faeces | place: Austria | collected 2013
CCCAGACAAAGATGGGGCCGACGGCAACGAGCGTCACGAGCACGGTCACGAACACGGAGACGAGCGGAGTAACAAAGAGGTCGAACATCTCGGGAACGATCTTGTGGAGGCGCTTCTCCAAGAAGGCGAGGATGGCGCAGGCGATGACGATCGGGATCACATGGCCCTGATAGCCAACCCACTCAAAGCTGTACACGCCGGGGATGACGGTGACCATGGTCTGCACGCCCTCGGAGGCAACCGTGTAGGCGCTCTGTAGCGAGGAGTTGATGAACGCACCACCGACAACGGCGCCCAGATACGGGTTGGCTCCAAAGGCCTTAGCGGCGGAGTAACCGATCAGGATCTGCAGGATGCCAAAGGACGTTCCCGAGACCAGGTCGGCGATCTTATAAATAAAGTTATTGGTGTCGAGCGCGATAAAGCCGTTGGAGGCCATAAAGTTGAGGGCGCTCATAATGCCCAGCAGCAGGCCCGAAGCCACGATGGCGGGGATGATGGGGACAAAGACGTCGCCGAGCACCTTAATGGCACGCATAAAGATGTTCTGCTGCTGCGCCGCTGCCTCCTTGACCTCGGCCTTGGTGGCAGCCTCGACGCCGCTGAGCGCAATGAACTCGTCGTAGACCTTGTTGACGGTGCCGGTGCCAAAAATAATCTGAAGCTGGCCCTGGGCCTCAAAGACGCCCTTAGCGCCGTCGATATTCTCGAGGGCCTCCTTGTCGACCTTCGCGTTATCGGCAATCACCAGGCGCAGGCGCGTGGCGCAGTGTGCGGCCGAAACAACGTTGCCGGCGCCACCGATGTTGTTGAGCACCTCTTGGGCTGATTTGCGGTAGTCCATGACTTCCCTTTCCTCCAACGGGCGCATTTACACCCGGCCATCTTTGACACTTACACTGTAATCGTTTTCAGTTTCATATATCTGTAATCGTTTTCATAGTAGGGTGAACGGTAGGAAAAAGCCGGCGAATGGTAGTTTTACGGCAAAAACAGGCGACTCAGAGGCAGGAAGACGTGCCCAGAGCCTAGACATTCATAAGCTGATGGCCGAGCTTGATCGTCTTGAGACCGCGCTTCCCCTCCACGCCATCGAGCGTGTCGAGCAGCATGCTGGTGGCCTCGACGCCACTGGTCAGATACCCATAATGCACGGTAGGAATGCCGCCCGTCAGCGCACGCAAAAACGCGTTGTCGCCAAAACCGCTCACGCGGCGTATGCCCTCGCCCATGCCGCGAACCTCATCGATGGCACGCAGCGCGCCCGCCGCCATGGTGTCGGTCGCACATGCGATAAACGAAACATCGGGAGCGACAGAAAGCAGTTCACGCGCAGCGCTATAGCCGGAATCGAGCGTAAACGAGCCCAGGCGAATCAAGGCGGCATCGAGCGGGTTGCCCGCGGCGCGCAATCCGGCCTCAAAACCGCGACGGCGGTCATAACCAGCAGCGCGGTCCTCTTCGGTAACTCCAATATAGGCGATCTTGCCATCTACCCGACCAGCGAGCGCCTGGCCCAGCTCAAAGGCAGCCTCGTAATCGTCGTGATAGACGCACGCCGCGCCCTCGACGTTTTGGCCGATCAGCACAATGGGCACACGGCAAGACGCAATGGCCGCGCGATGTTCGTCGGTGATCATGGTCGCCACGAGCACGATGCCATCGACCGGGTGGTTCTGGAACAGGTCGAGATACTCGAGCTCACGCTTGGCCACGTTGTCAGTATTCGCGAGCAGCATCTGGTAGCCTCGGCGACCGAGCACCTGGCCAATGCCGGCGGTAATGCGGCTTACGGATTCCGAGTTGATTTTAGGCACGATGACGCCGATGAGCTTGGTGGAGCCGGTGCGCAGCGCGCGAGCCTGGCTGGACCGCACGTATCCGGTCAGCTCGATCGCCTTCTTAATGCGCTCGGCCTTGTCCGCCGAGATATATCCACCGTTGAGGTAGCGCGAGACGGCGGCGCTCGAAACGCCGGCCAGCTCGGCCACATCTTTCATCTTTACCACGAGCACCCCTGTCATTGAAATCGCTTTCACCATAATACCTGTTCGTTCCGGCGTTCTGACGAACGCCGGACTACTCGACGCTGCGCGGGCATCTGCCGGGCGATCTGCCGCTCAAACCGTCGCTCGCGTACATGAAGTACGCGTCGCTCCTCTTTCGCGGCACCTCGCCACGGCAGATGCCCGCTCGCTGACGTATGCTCGACCAGGAGCGCCCCTCTTTGTGCAATTTGCTCGCTAGGGTTCTAGCCGTGGTATTCGCCGTTGTACTGGATGAGCGTGAGGTCTTCCACGCCATCGAGTGCGCGGATGGCGTCGGCATAGGGCATATCCACACCGTCCGAGAACACCTCCACGGCCATCTCCACCTTGTCGCCGAGCATGGTCTTGGACTTGACGGTGAACTTGGTGCGCCCAAAGGCGCGCACGATGTCGTCGCCAGTGGTCTGGCCCGTGTAGTGAATGACCATCATGTACACGCGCGCCTTGTCCTGGTGGCTCGCAAAGCCGGCGATCATCACCACGATGACCACCGCCGTGAGCCCCACGAGCGCATACATGCCGGCGCCCGCCGTAATGCCCGTGGTAATGGCCCAAAACAGATACAGCAGGTCGAGCGGGTCCTTGACCGCCGTACGATAGCGGACGATAGACAGAGCACCGACCATACCGAGCGAGATGACCACGTTCGTCGAGATCGCGAGCGTGACCATGCAGGTGAGCACACACATGCCCACGAGCGTCACGGCAAAGCTTCGCGAGTACACCACGCCGGTAAAAAAGCGCTTGTACACGTAATAGATTAGGATGCCCATGGCGAGCGCCACGAGCAGCGACAGGCCGATCTTGGCAGGGTCGACCTGACCAAACGCCTCCAAGACGGAGTTCTTAAAAAAGTCCCTGGTGCTCATGGTCTAAATATCCCCTCGGTTCTCAAAATCCGATTCCCAGTAGTTAAAACCGCGCAGGTAGGCAGTCTTTTCGTAACACAGGCAGTACTTGGAGACCGCCGTAAGTTCGGCCGCGTCCGGCGGTACCATATCGCGCACCAGCTGCGGGCAAAACTCCGTAAATTTGACCTCCATCACCAGCTTGCCCGGCTCCAGCACGGGCAGCACGGGCAGGGTCGCGTCAAAGATATCGAAACTTCCCACCGCGGCGCGCACGTTCATGTCAAATGTGATACGCACCGTGCCCTCGTCCATCACCCACGGCTCGCGTTCGTAATCCACAATGGTCCGCGGGCGCATCATATTGCAGATGCACTCGATGTAGAACTCACGGCAGAGTTGGTGGGGGCTCCTCAGCAAAAAGTCGTAGTCTCCGGCCAGAATCTGCTCAAACTCGCCGCGCGTGAGCGGCGCGTCCTCCTTGTAGATCCAGCTGCCGTACTTCTTTTTGCGCTCGAGCTTAATCACCTTATCGCCGCCGTTATAGATGCGCACGCGATACTTTTTGCGCATCAGAATGCCGGCGTCTTTTTCCTCGTAGGCAGAGTTGCAGTAGTCGTCAAAGTACAGGCTGCGAATGGTGTAACCGCCTGCCTGCGCATGCTTGTCCAGCTTAAACACCGGCGCCATACGGCAGGCCAATGCGGCATGCTCTCCCTCATTGATGAGGTACTTGAGCTCGTGGCGGTAACGCTCCTGCGTGGTACGCGCAGGAGGTGCCGCCAGACGCTCAAGCAGCGCGCTAGCCCTCAGCATACGTGTCCTCCACGACCTTGCCGCCATCTTGCACGTAGAAGCACTTCATGCCGTACTGCTTGCCATCGTCGGTCACATAATAGTCAAACGCATCTTGCGTATAGCCGTCGGAGTTGGTGGCACGCACGCGCACAAAATACTGGCCGGTATCGGGCGCATCGCAGGTCACCTCGGGCAGCAGCACGTCCTCGGCCTTAAAGACCACGTCGCTTATGGCATAGTCGCGCGCAAGCTCCACGGTATAGCGAATGTCGCGCGCCTTAAAGTCGTAGGACGCATCCCAGTTGATGCGCAGCTTACCGTTATCGATCTGCGGCACGCCAATGTAGAACGGCATGGGCTTCTTATAGCTCTCGCGATAGCTCTTATAGTTCTCCTCGATTTCGGAAGGAATCGCCGCGGCAATCTGCTTGTATTCGTCCTTGGTCACGGGCAGATTCTCCAGGTCGGGCGCAGCAAAGACGAGCGGCTCCGTGACCTCGCGATAATGCTCGACCATCTTGCTCAGTCGCTCCTCGGTCAAATACGAGCGCAAGTCCTTGACGGCACGGTCGAGTTCGCTGCGGAACGACTTACTGCGCAACGCGCGGTTAAACAGCACGTTGCCCCAGTAGTTGCTCACGCCGCGCTCCCAGCTCGCATAATCCGAGAATCCCGTCAGGCTCAACTCGAGCTTGCGCAGCATGCCGTCGTTATCCCAATCCAGGATGTACCAAACCTTGGAGTTAAGCGGGCTGTACAGATAGCAGTTACGGTTCTGCGTGTCGCAATTGCCCGTCAAGATCTGAAACGCCATCCAATAGACCAGGTTCTCGGTATCAAAGTAGGTGTCGAGCACATCGTCGATCTTTTGCGTATCGTCGTTGAGCGCATCGAGCATCTCGATTAACTTGGTATGGTCCGAATCGCCCTTAATCTCGAGCATGCCCTCAAACGCCGTCTGGTTATAGTCGGGGTCATCCGCCAGCTTGATGGTGTCTTCGAAGCGATGGAAATCGAAGCTGTTCACCTTATACAGATGTCCGCTCTTATCCAGACCGTGGGCCTTAAGTGCCGTCTTGTTGAGCTGCTCGACCTGCGTAAACAGTCCGTAGTCCTCAAAGGTGTCGTTAGATTTTTCGGTCTGGTCGCACACCCACAAGTGCACAAACTGCGTGCGCAGGCCCATCATCTGGGGAATGCCGCGGATCAGATCGTAGGCCATCTTGTTGCGAAAACGCATCCCCTCGCCCATGTGCTTGTTAAGCGCAATCGCGCGCTGCTGGCGCCACGTGCCCTTGCCCTTTTTGAGCTCCACCTTGTAGTTCTTTTGCGTATAGGTACTCGACGTCTGACCGCGCACCTGCACCGTGGCGTTGGGCGCTTCCTCGCCATAGCCGACCTCGCCAGCAACGGGACCCTTATCATCGCCAGGCTGCAGCAGGCCCATAACCTGATAGCGCGTCACGCCCATGTCGGCATAGTCGTAGACCGAGTAGGTATTGATCTCGGCCCAGCTATGGTCGGTGTTCTCGGAGCTGTTGCCGCGCGAGACCGTCAGGTACATGCATACGATGCCCGAGTCGTCGTAGACCTCGTACAGCTCATCCTTGTCGCGAAGATGCTTGGCCTCACTAGAGGCATCGGCCTTTTTAATCTTGCCCTGCTTCTTGGTCTTTTTTGTCGAGGATTCGTCCTGCGCAGAGCAGCCCGAAAGCAACAATGTGCCGGCAGCCGCCTCAATCAAGCGGCGACGCGATATCATCCTATCGGTCATCAGGACCTCCCCAACGATTGCGATACACGCGAACCACCGTGCGCTCAAACGCACCATGTGGCTCGCCCTCTAGACGCAACTCCTCATAGCGCTGTTCGGCACGGTCGAGCAAGCAGCCCAGCTCCGTAAAGCGACCCATCTTGTCGGTCGCCACAATGGGCTGCTGACTCAGGATACGATACGGCAAGTTGGCGGTATAGGCATCGAGCCGCATGAGCGCCACAACAAAAAACACCGCCGCGCCGAGCAAAAAACCAAAGCCATAAAACTGCTGCGGAAAGAACAGCGAGACGATGGTCGCCAGCCCCGCCACGCCCGCGAACAGCCCGGAGGCAAGCACGGAGCCCTTGTAGTCGGTAAAGTACAGCAAGATCAGCAGAATCGTGTTGCCCACGGCATACAGGCCATAGCCCACGCACAGCGTGCGGAAATACCCGTGCATCAGGTTGTTGAAGCCCAGTGGCAGGGCCGAGAGCACCGTGGTCTCGAGCGAGATGACTGCTGCCGTCACAAACAGCTGCTTGAGCGCGCAAAACCGCAGCTCCCGGTTGAGCGTGGCGAGCATTTCCTCCTCGGCCACCACGATGTCGCCCACCACGCCGCCGTCGTTAAACAGGCTGTAGTAGTCGCGGTAGCGCGGATAGAAGTTGACCTCGACCGACACCACAAAGTTGACGGTCGTGACCAGAATGGTCAAAAACGCGATGAGCGCCGGCACATCGTGGTAGGGCGCGCCATAAAACAAGCCCTTGACCTGCACGCCAATGGGGCCGGCCCAAATAATTACCAGATGTGCAAAGAGCCCCAAATTGGTAAACAGGCCCGTGAGCGCGAGCGGCATAAATTGGTCGAGCCAGCGCAAGAAGAGCCAGGGGCTGCGGTCGCCCTGCGGAAAATACCGGTACAGCAGCACCACGTCCCAGGCGAGCATGACGCCATAGCCCAGGGCGATTGACGCCAACAGGCCCTCGACCGGCGGCAACCCCAGCGCCAGCGCGGCCAAAGCACACAGGCACGCCACGCCAATGGCCGCGGCAAAGCTGCACAGAATACCGCGGTAATCCTTAATGGCCGTGAGGTAACTCATGCCGTTCCAGTTGACGATCATAATGTTGAACAGCCACAGGCACAGCAGCCCCTGCAACAGCGTGGCGCCCGAGAACAGCAAAAAGACGCCGTAGAGCACGGTGCCCACAACGAGCATGATGGCATTGGAGCCCCAAAACGAGGGCAGGATCTCTGTCTCGCGCTCAGCAAAAAGCATGTCCGCCAAAAAGCGCGTGACCGGCATGGAGAAAAAGCTTGTGAGCGTAAGCGAGGCCAGCAGCGTATAGGTCACCATGCACACCAGCAGGTCCTGGTTGGCGCGGCCCACGCCCCACAGACCGCACAGCACCAAGATACCCACCTGCAGCAGCACACCCAGCAGCATGGGGCCCGTACACACAATGCCGGCGTAGCCATAGGCGCGCATCGTGGCAAACAGACCCTTGCGCCTAAACAGGCGTTTGAGCTCAAAACCGATTCCGGCCACCGGCTACTCCCCCTCTCTGGACAGGCCAAACGCGCGAGCCGTCTCGTCGTACAGTGCGCGATAGTTGGCGAGCATCTGCTCGTGTAGGTAATAGGTCGCCACGCGACGCTGACCGCGCTCCCCCATTTCCAGGCGGCGGGCACGGCTCGCGCACATGCGCTCCATAGCATCGGCCAGACCCTTGCGATACATGGGCGGGCTCACAAATCCGGCCACGCCAAAGTCGTCGCCGGGGGCGCCCTCAAGCAGCTCGCGGCAGCAGCCGACCTCGGTCGTCACGCAGGGGCGACGCGCGCCCAGCGATTCCAACACGCTCAACGGCTGGCCCTCGGAGATGCTCGTCAAAATGGTAAAGTCGAGCTTTTCCATGTACTCGACCACGTTGACGCGGCCGGTAAAGATCAGGTCGCGCACGCCCAGGGTATCGACCAGCGCGTGACATTCGGCGCCGTACTCCTCGTCGTCCACGCCGCCCATGATGTGCAGGCGCACCTTGGGCAGACGCTCGTGCAGTTCAAAGAAGGCATAGATCATGGTCTTAACGTCCTTGATGGGCGCTAGGCGCACCACCGCGCCAATGTCCACCCAGCCGTCATCGGGCTTTAAGGGAATGTCCTTAAAGCGGTCGAACTGGATGCCATTGGGGATGACCAGGCACTTGTCCGCATCGCAGCCCATGTCGATCTGCGTCTTACGGGCGTTATGGAACAAACTGGTCACGCGGAAGGCGCGACGGTAGATCTCCTCCGAAAGCAGGTAGAAAAAGCGGATCCAGCGGTCCTTAAACGACGGCACCACCCAATCGGCGCGAATAATCTCTTCCTCGCGCTCGCGGGTATAGATGCCATGCTCGGTCAGCAGCACCGGCGCATGGTGAACGCTTGAGCCCAGGCAGGCGAGCAGGCCGCCGTAGCCAGTCGAGATGGCGTGGTACACATCGGCCACCGGCACCTCGCCGCCCAGCAGGTAGAGCACGGGCAGCAGCATGGAGCGCATGGTATGGAATGCGTCGGCAAAAGGTGTGTAGGGGTACTCGGCCAGGCACACGTCGCGAAAGATATCCATAAACGTTCGGCTCTGCAAAAACGAGAGCGGATGCACGCGGCGGCACTGGAAGATATCGAACAGCACGTCCCAATCCGGATTAGAGAGCGATACCAGGCGGCGCAGCGCCTCGCGCTCGCGGTCGTTAAAGTCAGCCTCTTCCTGCTCGCCCGAAAGACGCAGGGCATCGTCCAGGAACACCTCGTGCACCTCGACGACGTTTTTGGGCAGCTCGTAGACAAACTTGCCGCGGTCTTCGGCGTGAGCGCCAATCACCCACAGCACAAACTCATGCTCGGGCATGGCCGTGATATAGCCGTGCATCCAGGTGGACACACCGCCGTGCACGTAGGGGTAGCAGCCCTCGAGCACCAAGCAGATTCTCATCGGTCGCCACCCTCCTTACGCTTAATCGTCACGGTCTTGTCCGTCGCTTTGACTAGGTACAGGTCGCCCGTCAGGTGTTTAATCTCGCCGCCGGACACCGCACCCGGCTCGCCGTTATTGGCGCGGAACATAAGCCAAGCCTCATCGTGGAAGTTGCCCAGGCTGAGCGTCCAGGCATCGTCGCTCGTATCCATGCTCACCGTCACGGAGGAAAAACGCTGGATGGCACCCGAGCATTCCGAACCCGTCTGGTAGCGCAGGTCGGGAGCGGACGTAGCAAGCCAGTCCAGATAGTTGACCAGGCCGCCCTTATAGACTTCCCAGCCCTCCTTGGCGCCGCGATCGGGATCCAGCAGGTCATCGGGATGCATAAAGTGGGTACTCACGTAGTGCATGTTGAGCTCGGACACCGCGGCCAGACGCATATAGGTGTCATCGACCATGCCGCCCGAAACGATGCGCGGCTGCTCCACGATACCATCGCTCGCCACGCCAAATTCCTGCACGTAGGGCAGGTCGGTTCCGTCCTCAAAGTACGTACTGGCAATGGTCTTGATGCGCGGCACGTCGGTACCGATAATCTTGCGGGCGCGGGCCGAAAGGATATTCGACGGCGGCACGTAGACCGAGCCGTGCGCATTGGGCAGTACGTCGTCTTGGAAGGCGATAAGCTCGTTGAGCGATGCAACAAGCGTCTCTTTGTTCTTCCATGTCTTGTAGTCGTACAGCGTGCCATAGTCGGTGTCCCAGAGTGCCAGCGGCTGATGGTTGTAGCCGTGGAAGCCCAGCTCTCCGCCCATCTGCAGCAGCATGCCGCCAAAGTAGCGGAACTGCGTGGTATCGGCCTGGCGCGTGGGCTCGGTTTGGTTGACCACATCCTCGTAGTTTTCGATCATCACGCCGGTATAGCGAATGTCGTATTGCTGCGCGAGTTTTTGCAGGTCGGGCCACCACACCTTGGCATAAAAATCGGCGATAGAAAGGCCGTAGTCGCGTTTGATGTACGTGCCGTCGCCCGAGGGAACGGGGCTCGGGAAATCGTCCAGGTAAAACACCGCGCTATTGATGACCGGATAGGCTGTGGCATCGCCCAACAGGCCCACGGCCGCGGCATAGAAACCGCGCATGACCTTGTCGTAGATACCGATATTGCACACCACGGTACGGCCGCTGCCGCAATCGCTCGACCAAATAAGCGGAGTACCCGTGTCGCCGGTTTTAGCCCACACGTGGGCAGTCTCACGCAGCGAAACCGAGAGCGACGAATCGAAGGGATCCGAGAGCTCATAACGCTGGCCACCGCCGATCATAAAGTCCTCGCTCGGTACGATGCTCTCTGCCGTCGCATATTCATAGCCGGCAGAATCGATGCCCAGCTTGGGACCGATTGCCTGCAGATAGCTCGAGTTATCCGGCGTCATGGCGAGCATAAGCGAACCGCCGGCGCTCACCCAGCTCATGATGTCGGAGAGGCGCGCACCGAGCCCATCGATCGAAGGCATCAGTAAAATCACGCGGTCGAAGAATGTGAGGGAAGGAATCGCATCAACACCATCGATGGCAATATCCACATCGCGGTGGGCAATTTTCATGTCGAGCAGGATCTGGTCAAACTGCTCTTTGACGTCCTCGACGCCATCTTGGCCCGAGTCGGTAATAACCAAGCACGTGGGCTTTCGGCCAAACATCGCCGAGCTTGCCGGCACGGCGTCGTTGGCAGCGAGCATGCCCAGCTTATGCTGCCCGGCGCTGTACTGCACGCCGGCACGCTCGATCAACAGCACGGCGGCCATGGCGATAAAGACCGCCCACACCACGAGCAGCCCTATCCAGCGAAAATGGCCCGCACGCTCGCGGATATGTTGCACCACGCTCATCGGGCCTCCTCTCCTTCACGCCAAAATACCAGCCTCTCGCGATTTTCGGCATTCAAATACACATGCTGCTTGTCGATTGCATCGATTACACGCCGCACCGCCTGCCCATCGCGACGAATCACAGCCAAGCGCAGGCAGAGCATCCATACGTCCTGATCGTCTGACGCATCGATCACCAACTGGCTAGCGACGTCCTCTGCCTTATCAATCTCGCCGGCATCGGCCAGCGCCGTGGCATAGCGAATGCGCAGCGCCGGCCCGTCCTCACGCTCGCAACGACGCGCGAGCAAACGTGCATACTGCTGACGCTGAATCTGTGCCACGCGGCCCTCTGCCAAACCAGAGTCCAGATAAGCGCCCAAAAAGTCGCAATACGCTTCCAAGTTATGCGAGCTGGGATCTGTCTTAAACGCGCGCTCCAACTGCTGAAGCTTAAGGTCGGACTCCTTGGAAATCTGCGCCACCGCCGTCGCGGCATAGTGCGCGACCTCAACATCGTCGTTGAGTTTTGCTGCCTGCAACTGTGCCAGGTACGCATCCGGATCCTCGGTAAGCATGGAGAGCATCAGACGGCGGCGGTCGCCCGGGTCGTTGACGATCAGTGCTTCCTCGAGCGGCACCACGCCATCATCGCCCTCGCACCCCTGCACGAGCAAACTGCGATGCATGTCGTTGTTAATGCGCAGCGTCTCCAGCGTGGCGTCCTTAAGGTCGTCACCGAACACCGCGCTACGCACCGAGAGCAGTACCACGAGCAACGGGCCCCACAGCGGTACGAGCACCATCACGGCAGGCATGTGCCCGCGAACCGGCAGCAAGCCCAGTTTCATAAGCGTCCACAGCACCAGACAAACCAGCGCATGAAGTAATAGCAGTACGGCAGCAACGACAAGCGAGATCAAGCGGCCTCCCCCTCACCGTTGCCAGCGGGCGCAATGCGCTGCAGCAGGGCCACAACATCCTCGCTGTCAACGCGCTCCACCGTAATGTGCTTAGCGGCCATGCGCGCACAAATAACCGGCAGGTCGGCCTCGGTCGCCTGGCGCATGAGCAGGTAAAGCGTGTCTCCATCGACCAGGCCGGCGGCATCGCTCTCGCGAATCGCCGACCCAATGGCGCCGACCAGCTCGCCAACAGGCTCCATGCCCGGCACCACGCGCAGGAGCAAGAAGCTCCCCATCTTGTTGTCCGCAAGCGCTTGCTCGGCGGCGAGCTCCCGGCCAAAGGCATCGTGGTTGAGCACGCACGTGCCGGCAACGCAGCGCTTATCCTGTGCCACGGCCTCGTAATCGAAGGCGCGTCCCAGAGCGCTTTCCACTAGGCCGCACAGGATGCGGAACAGGTTTTGGTAGTACAGGGTCATTTGGCTTTCGGCCACGTGACGCACAAAGATCAACACGGCGGGGGCTCCATCGCGCTCGATCGCATAGCCAAACATCGGAAGCCCCGACGTCAGCGCGCGGTTCACCCACAAACCCGAAATCGCACCTTGGAGCACGGGCGCAAGGTCATCGAGCGAGAGCGAGCGCGGCACATTGTTGGAAATCGCCGGGCTCGCCGCTACCAGGCGCGCAAATGCCCCGCCCGAAACATGGTAGATCGTCACCGAATCGTTCTCGAGAATCTCGCCCAGCAGCTCACAGCACTTGCGATATATATCGCGCGGGTTGAGTACGTCGAGCTCCTGTGTCACAGCAAAGATTTTGCCAAAGCTGTCGTGGCGACCCACAATCTGTCGCTTATAGGCACGCTTGTCCTCAATCGCGTCGTGATAGAGCCGCGTTAGGAACGTGTTACGGTTTCGCACAAGCTCGTTCTCGTCACGCTCCGCCTTAACGGCCTCGCTGTTGCGCAGCTGTACATAGCCGCACACGGCGCCCACCACAAAGTACGCAATAAACGGCAGCCAGTTGGAAGGCTCATAGAACAAACCCTGAAAGGTATAGCCGTACAGGGCAAAATAGCTCACGGCCAGACCAATCGACGCCAGCAGTGCGGCGACCAGGCCAAAGTCGAGCCCGTAGAGCGTGCCAATCAGGACCACATAGAGCAGACGATAGTCGAGAACGTTGAGCTGGGCAGATTGGGAGAACAGGTGCTCCAGCAGCTCGAACAGCACCCATGCGAAGCCCGTCTCCAGGCATTTTATGGGCAGCGCGCGCAGCTGAATGCGATCGATCGCCGCACGCAAGGGATTGGCCTTGTTGGTACGGGTGTTAGCCCAGCGGGTATGGATGGTCGAAAGATCGCGCAGCAGGTCGTAACGCTGAAACCAGCCATAGCGTTTGCGAGCGACATCGCCTGCGGGCAACGCATAGCCGGTCGACTCGCCATAGGCAACGGACAGCCCGGGGAACAGACCCTGGAGTGCGCCGCCCAAGTCGCCCGCTGTGCGGTGGAAAGCATCTGCAACATCGAGCGCCTCAAAGGTCGCATCCCAACTGTCAAAGACGCGATGCACCAGAACCGCTAGCTCCTCCGCACACAACAGGGGAAACGGCGCGTCCACGGCACCTTGGAGCACGACCGACCCGGTCGAGCACGCCTCGAACAGCGGAACCAAGAAGGGGTCGTCGAGCGCCGCGGAGGCGGTATAAAGATAGGGCGTGCGTAGGATCTTGGCCTGGATGCCATCTTGCGAGGCGTAGTAGCGACAGAGGTCGTTGGCCGCGCGGGCAATAATGCCCTTACCCGTTTGGGCGGCAGCATCTGTAGCATCAAGCGAATCGGCATTGCTCGCTGCGCCACCAGCACCCTCCGCGCCCGCAGGACCCGCCACATACAGCAGCTGCACACGGCGGCCCATACAAGCACGAAACACCGAGCGCAGCAGCTCAATGTCGCCAAAAGTCTCGGTATGCGGAGTGAGATAAGTAGAGAGGTAGACCACACGGTCGAACTCATAAGCCTGGTCCAGGTGGCGCAGCAGCTCTTTCCACGAGCTGTGAGACGATGACTCGCGCTGCGCATCGTCGGCAGCTACAACCTGAACATGATCGCCGGGAAACGCCTTGGCACAAAAGTCGTCGTCAACATACGCGGTATTGCCAACAACCAGCACCTCCATGGCGCGCCCCCTCCCTTAAATTCCACTTTTGCCATAGTCAAACATGCGTATTGTACGCTGTCAACGCAGGCCGAGGCGCCATTAAGGCTGTGTTAAGTACTTTTTTAGAGGATGAGGGGGGGGGTTAATCTCGAGGATTTAATCTGGAGCTTTAATACCTCGATAGAATCTCATCTCTATTATCTTTGAGATACTCATCCAAATCTGGAACAGCAAATTGAACATAGCCCCTCTGAGGCGCCTGGATTACTTCTCGTGAAAGCAGCTTGGCCCTAACAGAACTCAGCTCACTCGTCTTTTTACCAAGGCGTTTGGCTAAATCCGAGGTCTTGGATTGCCTACTATCCTCGCACATGGCATACAGGTAGTAGATTTCATTACGGGAAAGACCCGAAATTGCAGGCTCGTGGACCACGTCGTGGAAACGCGCTTCGGCGAGCAGGATACCCTCATCAACATCGCGCCCAGTAACGAGAGTTGATTTTTCCCGATGAAGGTTGGCGCGCTGCCAGATTGAATACCCAACAAGTTGAACTAAATACGCATAACCTTTTGTTGCTCTCGCCGCTTTTGATAGCAAATCCCCGTCGAGAGAAAGACCGGTCGCGTTAAAGCTATCACTCAAAGAAAGTGCAATCTCGATTTGATTGATAGGAGTAAGGTCTTCGGGAACCGCGCGGCGAAGAAAAGTAAGTGCCTTGCCGTTAATGAGATCCATAACGCCCGATGGCAATCCGGCAAAGGCAAGAGCGATGTTGGCTTTCTCCCCAATGAGTAATTGAACTGTTGAGGCAATAATACGCATTTCCTCAACTGGGGCATCTTGGACTTCATCAACAGCGATGAACAGACCCTTTGAGCCCTGCGCAATCTGCTTTAGTTTTGCCCGAAGGCTCATTTCGCTTGAAGAAATGTCCAACTTGGCAGAAGCAATACCAACGTTAACGCCAAGCGAAGCGGAGGAAAAAGTCAGTTGGTCTTGAATCTGCTCCATAAGATCGTGCGACAAACGCGGACCAGCCGAAACAACAACGGCCTTCCAACCCAGTTCAATCGCTCGGTCGCGCAGATCGCAAAGAAGAACCGTTTTCCCCGACCCGCGCGGGCCTGTGATTCGCATAAGACGTGCGGGGGCGCCAACGCCGGACATGAGACCCTCCACGAACTCGAGAGAGATATCATCACGACCGATGATTCGAGGAGGCTCCGCACCGGCGGTCGGACGAAATGGATTGTAGAACTTGGCTTTGTCCATAACCAGAATCCTCAGGCAAACGTTGCTTATATAGATTTATAAACTAGTATATATGTATATATAGCTTTATAAGCGGCTATACAATCGATAATGTAAAGAGAATTCATCGAATTAGGGGATACATTCAGGCAAAACTAACCCAACGAAACAAAAATGCGGAAATAAATGCTCAATCGTAGCCAGGCGATCACCAACGCCGATCCTGCACGTGCAATAAGCGCAGAGATGGCCCCGCTCCGCAAGCAAGGCCTCCAGAACTTCTCGCTTGCTCTCTCCGCGCAACGCTGTGTAATTAAACGTCGTATCGGGGGTGTTGCGTATGGCCCTCTTGGAACAAATCGAACAATCGACCCGCCTCTTCAGGTCGAGAGGATGCGCCCAGGACGGTGTTGAGAATATCCCCGGCATCGCGTCCACGCGTTTCCATAGCAGGCACCGTTGCAGCGTCCTCTCCAAGAATGCGGATGTTACCGCGAGGTACCGACGCCACCACAACAGGTGAATGCGTTGTAAGTATAAACTGTACGTTTGGAAATATGCGAACCAGGTCCTCGAGAATCCGCGCCTGCCAGCGGGGATGCAAATGAAGGTCAATCTCATCGATCATAACAACAACGTATGGCCAACCACTTCAGACTTCAATTGTGCAGAGAAAAATGGGCAGGAGATAAGGCCTTTCGAGTCAGCGTTAGTGTAAGGATGTCGATGGCTAACCGCCAAACGCAAGCGGCCCCTGTCTTAGAATCTGGAATTGCTACATAACTCATAAATCGTGGAGCCCGCAGAAACAGAGTAGCTCAACTTCGCATTTGTGAACAAAAAAGCCCAGCAAAAGCTGAGCTTATTAAACAAAAGGTGCTCCATGGCGGATTCGAACCGTCGACCTTGGGATTAGAAGTCCCCTGCTCTATCCAACTGAGCTAATGGAGCAAATAACCACACGCCAAGCAAGCGCGAGCCCGCCAAGCGCAAATAAGTATAACCTACTTGAACTGTTCGCGGTATGCCTTGCATACCTCATCGACCGGGCCGTCCATACGAAGGTCGCCCTTCTCAATCCAAACGCACGCTGGCAGATGCGCGCAACCATACCCGAAGAGAAGTTCTTGAGCGGCATGTCGACAAAGTTCTGCAGCTCAACGAACTCGATAATGCCATCAAAGTCGGCATCGATAAATTCCTTGGTATAGCCGACTAGCGCAACGTTCAAATAAATGTTCTCGCGTGCCGTCAGCTCGGGATCAAAGCCAGCTCCAAGTTCAATCAGAGGTGCAATGTTGCCATGAACCTTAACGCTGCCCTCGCTAAGCTCGAGCGCACCAGCGATAATCTTGAGCATCGTGGACTTGCCGGAACCATTAGTACCGACCAAGCCCACGACCTCACCGCGATGAATATCAAACGAGATGTGCCTAAGCGCCCTAAACTCCTCAAAGAACAACTCATGCTTAGCGAGCTTAATAAAACATTCTTTGAGGCAGGTCAGCGAGTCAGACGCCATGTTAAAGATCATGGTGGTGGCGTCGACCTCGACAGCCAGAGGCTGCTCGTTGTAATCAACAACAGATTCAGTCATCACAGCATTCCTTTAGATGTAGAAGATGAATTTGCGCTCGGACTTGTGGAAGACGGCTACATCTCAGGATGCCAGGGCCAAACGGCTATACTTTCTACGATTGAATATCAAAGGAGCATTGAGTGAATTCTGAATCTATTGCCGTCATTATCCCCTGCTACAACGAAGCCCTCACGATCGGCAAAGTCATTGACGACTTCCACCGCGAGCTTCCGCAGGCGACGGTCTATGTATACGATAACAACTCGTCAGACGATACCTCGCGCATCGCAACGGAACACGGCGCCACGGTGCGCTTTGAGCCCCGGCAGGGAAAGGGCAATGTCTGCCGTCAGATGTTCCGCGATATCGACGCCGATTGCTACCTCATGGTCGACGGCGACGACACCTACCCCGCCGAAGCGGCAAAAGCCCTCTGCGAGCCCATTCTTAATGGTACAGCCGATATGACCGTCGGCGATCGCCTGTCCAACGGCACCTACGCCGAGGAAAACAAGCGCGCCTTCCACGGCTTTGGCAACAATCTGGTTCGTGCCATGATCAAATGGATTTACGGATACAGCTTCGATGACGTCATGACGGGCTATCGCGCCATGAGCCGCCCCTTTGTCAAAACGTTCCCCGTGCTTTCCGAGGGCTTTCAGATTGAAACCGAGCTCTCCATCCATGCCGTCGACCACCGCTGGCGCATCAAAGATGTGCCTATTGAGTACCGTGACCGCCCCGAGGGTTCCGAGTCCAAACTCAACACCGTCAGCGACGGCATCAAAGTTGTCGCCATGATCGGCACGCTGTTCAAGGACTACCGCCCGCTCAAATTTTTCAGCCTCGTTGCGCTCCTGTTTGCAATAATCGGTCTTGCCCTGGGCATTCCCATCATTGTCGAGTATTTCCAGACCGGTCTTGTTCCGCGTTTCCCAACCGCCCTGCTCGCCGCATCGTTTATGTTCCTGTGTGGCTTAAGTCTCGCGACTGGTTTTATCCTCGACTCCGTGGCAAAGGTCGAAAAAAAGCAGTGGGAAGTCAACGTGTATAACAAATACACCTTCGGTGACTATCGCAACGACAACACGAACGCGAGGTAAACCGCCCCTACGCCGTGCGTTGGCACTCCTTCTCACGCAACTTTGGCAAAGAAGTAGGCCTATTTGCCGGCCTCCAGCATGCACTCCGCCTCGCGCACGAGCAGACGCGTGCGGTTTACTTCGAGCGCTCGGCAATCAAACTCCGAATAAGGTCGACGGTCGCCTCGTAGGAATGCGGACGGTCGAACTGGGCCACGGCGAGCTCGCGCGCCACATGACCCATGCGCGCACGCCCCGCTTCGTCCTCCACCAGCTCGCAGATCACCTTCGCGAGTCCCTCGGCATCGCCGGGAACCACGTTCACGCCAAAACCTTCACGCTCCACCTTCTCGCGGAACTCCGCGTTCATGGACGTGTTGACCATGGGACGGCCCGAGGCAAGGTAGTCGCCAATCTTGGTGGGCACGCTCTGCGGCGCGTTGGCCACCAGCGAGTTCACCACCATGTCGGACGCCTTGAGCCAGGCGGCCATGGTGCGGTACGGCATATAACCCAGAAGCTCGGCGGGAGCGCCGGTGCGCATGACGGCGGCCTCGACGGATCCACGCTCCGGTCCATCGCCCAAGATCTTGAGCTTGAGCTCGGGATGAGCCTTGGCGGCGATGGCCACCGCCTCGACGAGCGTTTCCAGGTCGTAGAGCGCCGAGATGTTGCCGGCATAGGAAACCCAGACCTCACCGGCGGGCTTCACCACCGAAGCGGCATTTTCCGCAGCTCCGGCGTCGAACTCCGCGAGATCGTTGCCCACGTACACCACGAGCTTGGGAATGTCCTCCGCGCGATCGCGGAAGGGTCGCGCCGCGTACTCGTCGGAGGTTCCCACCACGGCGTCTGCCAACGCGTAGGCACGGCGCGCCTGGCGTTCAAACGGTGCGAACAGCAGGTCCGACACAACGGGCACATCGAGCGCGATGCGGAAGGCCTCGGGCCACAGGTCGTTCACGTCCACCACGAAGGGGATACCATAGCGCTTGGCCGCCCGTCCCGCGGCAAGCGTCACATCGTTGGGAGGAATCTGGCAGTAGATGAGGTCGTAGTCGTGGTTGGCGTCGAAATACGCGCTCACGCGCTTGGCCATCACATGATGCGCCCAGATGCGCTGCGGGCACATGTTGGCCGGGTAGCTCGGCTCGGAAATGAACTTGACGTTGAACGGATGCGCGCTCGCATCGAACGAATCCAAATCGCGTTGGCGCTTCTCCCAGTGCTGGAAACCGCTCGTGATGAAATCAACGTCGAAACCACGCTCCACGAGCAGGCTCGCGAGAAACGTGTAGCGCGTAGCGCCCTTGACCTCGTGGCCAAGCTTGGCGTCGGCGCTGAATATGGCGATGCGCGGTTTGCGACTCATGGAGTATCCCCTGTTGGCTTGCTAGTGACGGCGCCTGGCAACCAGGCGCTTGATGGAATTATACGAGAGGCTCAGGCGGTTAAGCAGCATGGCCATTCGGTAGCGTTGCTCTCCGCGCGTCCACTGGTCGATGTCGGCGCGGCGAAGCTCGCGACGGAACTCCTTTGCGCGCGCACGGCCGCGGCTGCGGTCCTCGTCGAACAGAAGCGCGATGTTATAGTGCGTGTCCACGATGAGATGGACTTTCTCACGGACGTAGTAGACGGCTTCGTTCGAGAGCTTCTCACCGGTGGCCGCGCGGACCTCATCGTGCTCGCAACGCTCGAGATAGGCCAAAAGCTCGGTCACCACGCGGGAATGGTCGTCCCAGCGACGCACGTAGTTGTCGTGGTTCACGGACTGGTTGGCGTTGCCCACGAGGTACTGGTACACCTCGACATCCAGATAGCAGATGGTCGAGGCCGGCACGCTCGCCTTGACGACGTACTCGTAGTCCTCGTAGAACGTGTGCTCGAGCAGCTTGATACCGATACCGCGCAGGTAGTCCGTGCGCGCGGTGAGCGTATGGATCATGATCTGGAAGACGGTGTCGCCGTTGGTGAGTACGGTCGAGAAATCGAGCACGCGGCCGGGAACGACACCCTTCGCCAGCGGGAATGCACGCTCCTCGCCTGTGGTCATATCGACCTCGCGCTTCTTATCCACCACAAGATCGCAGTCGAGGTCGGCCAGGCGATCGAGCAGCTCGGCCATGCCGTCGGCGTTCACCCAGTCGTCGCCGTCGATCACACGGAAGTAACGGCCGCGCGCGTGCTCGATGCCGGCGTTCACGGCCGAACCGTGCCCGCCGTTCTCCTTGGAGATAACGCGGATCACGCCGTTGCTGCGAGCCGCGAAGTCCTCCGCGAGCGCGCGGGTGCCGTCGGTGGAGCCATCGTCCACAACGATAACCTCGAGATTGCCCACGAAGCGCGGGTCGAGGTAGGACTCGAGGCCGCGCGCGAGGTAGGACTCGACGTTGTACGCGGGAACAGCGACGGTGAGCTGTGGTGCAGATGTGTCGAACGCGTTCTTGGGCACGGGAGCTCCTAACGGGAAAACGTGGCTTTACGGTACGCGAGGCCGGCGCGCGACCTCACGAGGTGGATGATGCGACCGACGGCGCACCACACCAGGGCGCTGCGCGTCTTGAGAAGGCTCACGCACACGCGGGCTCCCCTGCCCTGTGGGCGCGCATCCAGGACGAGCACGCGGAAGAGTCCGTCGTCCATGACGCTGCGGCAGAAGGCCACGCGGTCCGCATGGTTCAGCCCCGCGCGCGCATCGCAGTTGCGCTCGAGCGCGGACAAGATGTAGCGCGCATAACGAGCCCCGAGGCGGGAGCGGACATCGGCGGAATCGAGGCCCCACGACACCTGCTGGCGGTACACATCGTCGATGCGACGGCGATGCACCTCGTAGTACTCGGGCACGAATTTGGCCGTCAGGTTGGCGGCCGCGCGCTTCTCGTAGCGGTACAAAGGACGCGCCACGAGCACGAGGTTCTCAACGCGATTAAAGACCGCAACGTTGAAGACGACGTCCTCGATGAGGGGGACGGTCTCGAACGCGATACCGTCCAGCACCTCCGCACGGTAGACCTTGTTCCACGCATAGCCCAGAAGCGTACGGTCCTCGAGGTCGAGAACCTGCGCGTGCGCATCGGAGCCCGAAAAAGCCCCGTCGAGCGCCGGCACGATGTCGTGCGCACCGCATACGGAACCGTCCGCATCGAAGAGTTCCTCGGTAAGCCCGAACACCACGACGTCGGTCCTGACCCCCGCATCGGCCTGGAAATAGATCTTCTCGGCACAGCGCTCGAGTAGGTCGGGAGCGTACGCATCATCCGGGTCGGGCATCCAGACGTAAGAGCCGCGCGCCGCCGCGATGCCGGTATTGCGCGCGCCGGACAGGCCTTGGTTCTCCTCGTGGCGCACAAGGCGAATGCGCGGATCCTCGGCAGCGGCATGCTCGACGAGCTCCGCGACGTTATCGGGAGAGGCGTCGTCAACGCAGATGAGCTCCCAGTCCGCACACGTTTGAGCACGGACGCACGCTATGGCATCGGGCAGGTAAGCCGCCACGCCATAGCAGGGCATGATAATGGAAAAGAAGGGGCGGCGCTCGCTCGCGGCCGCCTCGTCGCACGCGCCGGACATATTAGTCGAACTGCGCCTTGTAAGCCGCGCAGACCTCGTCCACCGGGCCGATCATGCGCTCGTGGCCCTTCTCGATCCACACCGCGGAGGTGCAGATGCGCTCCACCTGCTCGATGGAGTGGCTCACGAACAGCACGGTCACATTGCCCGAGTCGATAAAGCTCTGGATGCGACGCTCGCACTTCTGCTGGAAAAACACGTCACCCACGGAGAGCGTCTCATCGACGATGAGGATGTCGGGCTCCACCACGGTGGCGATGGCGAACGCGATGCGCGCGACCATACCGGATGAGTAATTCTTCATGGGCATGTCGAGGAAGTCGCGCAGCTCGGCGAAGTCCACGATCTCGTCCAGGTGCTCATTCATGAACTGCTTGGAGTAACCCAAAAGCGCACCGTTGAGGAAAATGTTCTCACGCGCCGTGAGCTCAAGATCGAAACCAGCGCCCAGCTCGATGAGGGGCGCGATGTTGCCACGAACCGTCACGGTGCCCTTCGTGGGCTCGAGCACGCCGGCGATGATCTTGAGCATGGTGGACTTACCGGAACCGTTGGTTCCCACCAGGCCAATGACCTCGCCCTTTTTAACCTTAAAGCTCACGTGCTCCAGAGCATGGAACTCCTTGAAGAACAACTCGTGGCGCACGAGCTTGATGAAGTACTCCTTGAGGGAGTTGAGCTGCTCGCTGGCCATGTTGAAGACCATCGTGACGTCGTCGACCTCGATGGCGTACTCGGTGTTGTTAGCGTCTGCCATGGTGCCGCCTTAGACGTAGAGGATGAACTTGTGCTCGGTCTTCTTGAACACGAAGATACCGATGATGAGCGCGATGATGGCCCACGCGATGCACATAAGGAGCACCGTGGGCGTGGGGTTCTGCTGCCACAGGAAAATATCACGCATGAACTCGAGGTAGTTGTACATGGGGTTTATCTTCACCAGCATGATGATCCAGTGCGGGGCGCCCTTGTCGATAAGCAGGGAGAGGTCCCAGAAGATGGGCGTGAGGTAGGTCCACGCGATGATGACGACACTCCACAGGTGGATGATGTCGCGGAAGAAGACGGAGAGCGCGCCGATGGCCATGCCCACGCCGATGCAGAAGAGCATCAGCAAGAACAGGCACAGGGGCAGCCAGATGAAGTGCCACGTGGGCATAACCTGGAAGAACAGCATGACGATGGCCACGGCGATGAGCGAGAAAGCAAAGTTCACGAGCGCGAACAAGACCTTCTGCACCGGGAAGATATACCGGTTGACCTTGACCTTCTTCAGCAGCGGCGCGGCGTTGATGATACTCGTAAGCGCTGCGTTGGTGGAGTCGCTCATGAGCGAGAACGTGACGTTGCCCACGATGAGGTAGAGTGGGAAGTTGGGGACGTTGCTGCCAAACATGTAAGAGAACACGATGGACATGACGACCATCATGAGCAACGGGTTGAGAACGCTCCACAACACACCGAGGAAACTACGACGGTACTTGAGCTTGAAGTCCTTGGTGACGAGCTGCTCGAGGATGAGCAGATCCTTCTTATACGGACGCGGGGCCTTTTCGGTTGCAAGAGTCTGTGAGGACACCGACGACGCCTCCCTATTGATTGCACGTTAGCGGCAGATGCCGCCCTTGCCGAACAATGTATGATAACACAGGGGCGCTTGCGCGATTTCTTGCCTCGACGAGCTGCATACAATCAGGAGAGTCGGGTGCGCGCTCATGAGAACACAAGCAGGACCCCTACCCCTTTGCGTTCTCCTTGGCTCGACGGGCGGCGACTGCCTTGCCGTTCGCAAAACCACCGACCTTGCGCAGCAGGCCGCGAACGCCATTGCTCTTCACGAAGAAGCGCGTCTCGCTCGCGAAGTACTTCACGCGCGGCCACACCGGCACGCGTCGGCCAGCTATGCCCATCTGCTCCAGGTAGAAGCGCTTGCGCTTGGGGGAAAGCTTGGGATGCCCCAGCACAATCTCGGTGTCCATGCGCGAGAACACACGGCGTGTACCGTCCTTCACGATGGGGTTCTCCCAGCCATCGTCCACGATTCCGCCGTGGATGTAATTGAAGCCGCGCATGTAGTGCGCCTCGAGGATACCGCGGTCGGTCACGTGCAATCGCTCCAGGATGTCCGTCATGTCGCACCAACGGTCGAACGGCAGGGCGACCGCGCTGTCCTTCTTATGGTTGTACGTGGCGCCGGGCAGGTCGCAGCGGTAGTGGTAGAACGCCTCGTCGAACGTCATGATTGCCTTGGCCTGGCAGAACGACTCGATGAGGAACGGATTGTCCGCCCACCCGGCACCCGGGTACGGAATGAAGCGAATACTGCGCTCGTTCAGGAAGTCGCGACGGTAGATGGCGCTCCAGATGCTGGGGTGCTGCTCCACCATGATGGGCAGGTCGGTCAGGGTCACGGGACGCGTGGTGCTGGGCAGGCGGTGCGTCAACACGCACTGCTGCTCGTACTGCGTTGAAGGGTCATCCCAGTCGTGCACATCGATCCACGGGCACTTGACGATGTCCACCGGCACATCCACCATGGCTGCGCGCGCAAGCATGCGTTCGTACATAGCCGGGTCGATCCAGTCGTCCGGCTCGATGATGGAAACCCACTCGCCGCGGGCCATCTCCAGGCCTCGGTTGCACGTGGCGCCATAGCCCTCGTTGGGCTTGTCGACCACAACCACGCGCGGATCGCGTGCCTCGAACTCGCGCAGGATCGCGAGCGAGCCATCCTTAGAGCCATCGTTCAGGCAGATGATCTCAAGCTCGCGGTGCGTCTGGGAAAGAATGCTTTCCAGGCACTGGACGAGGTACTTCTCCACGTTGCACACGGGAATGATGACGGAAACGAGCGCGCGAGCGTCGGATTTCATGCAGAACGACCTTTCGGGGACATGGCGGTTGGGCGCACCAAGGAGCGCCGCCGCATTCGTATCTGAACAAGGATACCAAGGAAGCCCCGCGCGCGCTCCCCTTTGCTATCATTTGACCCGAATCACCAAACCTCTCGTCGCGGGCGCACACCGTAGCCCCGGCGCTTCTAGCACGCTTGCAGATCGGATATCCACATGATCGCTTCGTCCATCACCGCAACCATCGCCCAAGTACTCGAGGCCGATGGAGGCCGGGTAGTCTACCGAGCAGAGCTGAAGGGCTGCGGAAACACGCTGCCCGGTCCCGCGGACTTTGCCCTTACTGCCAAGAACGGCACGCCCCTCGGCGCGCATGCGGAATTCTTCATCCTGGAGCCCCAGGCCAAAGGAGCCAACCCCGTCCTCTCCATCAAGGTCGATGGATCTGCCGCCAACTTCACCCTCGCCTATCAGGACCGCGCGCTCGACACCATGACGGGGCTTCGCCGCGAGCGCATGCGCATCCGCCGCGACCTCGACATGGTGAATCCCAGCATCGACGGCGCGTACGCGAGCTATCCCAAGCCCCAGCCCCTGCCGGAAGGCTCCATTCCCGCAGACTTCCACCCGCTCGTGAGCATCATCTGCCCGCTGTACAACACGCCGCTGCCCTACCTGCGCGACATGATCGACTCGGTGCTCGCGCAGACCTATACGATCTGGGAGCTCGTGCTGGTAAACGCGAGCCCGGACAACGAGGGCATGCAGGAAGTACTGACCACCTACGCGGACCCGCGCATCAAGACCATTGACTTCCCCGAGAACTTAGGCATCGCCGGCAATACCAACATAGGCATTCGCGCCGCCACGGGCGACTATGTGGCCTTTGCCGACCACGACGACACGCTCTCCCCCTACGTGCTCGAGCGCTACATGGCGTTCGCGGCTGAACATCCCGACGCGGATCTCTTCTACTGCGACGAGGACAACTTCGAGGAAGATGACTCCGCCGGCTACGCCCCGCGTTTCAAGCCCGACTTCAACCGCGATCTGCTCTACTCGCACAACTACATGGTGCACATGCTCATGGTGAGCCGTTACATCCTCGACCGCGTGGAGCTGTCGCCCAACGAGGTCTCCGGTGCGCAGGACTACGATCTTTCCCTCAAAGCCGTAGAGCACGCTCGCTGCATCTGCCACATCCCCGAGGTCCTCTACCACTGGCGCGTGCACGCTGGCTCCACCAACGGCGGCGTCATGGAGTCCAAGCCCTACGCCGTTCTTGCCGGAGCCACGGCGCTGGAGAACCATTTCTCACGCCGAGGCATTGAAACTCACGTTTCAGAAACCCATAATTCCTGCGTGTACCACGTGGATTACAAGAAGGCATCGCGCCCTCCACGCGTGGGTTTAGCCATTCTGAGCAACAACGCGCAAGACACGACGCGCTTGTTCAAATCTGTTGGTAATGCGCACGGCATCTCGAATACAAGCATCATCCTGAACCCCGCGAGCCTCAGGGCGGCGACGCGAGAGGCACTCGAAACCCTGGATACAGACCTCATCGCCTTCGCAACCGACATGATCGAACTCGACGACGAGAGCTGCATCGCAACCACTGCGGCCTACTTCTGCCGAGCCGAGGTAGGCATTGTCTCGCCCAAGCTTTTCTACCCCGATGGTCTCATCGCACAAGCGGGCACCGTGCTCCTCGCGGACGGAACCCCCGTTGCCCCCAACCGCAACTTCACGGACAACATGGGCGGCGGTTACAACGGCCTTGCAGAGGCAACGTGCAACTTCTCGGCCGCAAGCCCCGACCTCTTCATGATCCGGCGCAGCGATCTTGAAACGATTGCCGGTCAGCTCCACGAATACGGGAACCTCCAAACCGAGGTAATGGAGCTCTCGTTCCTCCTGCGTCAGCAAGACAAGCTCGTCCTCGGCACCCCTCATGCGCGCGCCACCACCCACGGCAGCGCCTACGTAGCGGCCGCAAACCTCAACGCCATCTATGGAAGCGCCACGGGCCTTGCCGAGCTCTGGCGCCGCTTCCCCGCCATGCGCCAAGACGTGCTCGCCAACCCCAACGTAGAGTACACGAGCGGCTACCCGCGTCTCGATATCAAGCGCGATGAGGACGCCCAAGCCAAGCGAATCTACACTAGGGGCATTCTCTCTAGCATCAAGCACCGCATCTTGGGATAAACGTCTCGATATTCAGCATGGCGAACATTCGATGCGCTACTGATACGATATTCATAATATTTCATGCATCATCTATTGAAGACGCTGCATGAAGCCCTCCCGCACGTATACTATTGGACTGGAACAAAACTATAGGAGGGCACATGGGGTCTCATTTCTCCAACAGCAACGAATACCACAATTCCAGCGATACTGAGAACAACAACGAAATACCATGGCAAACGCTTCAAGCCTCTTGACGACACGGGGACAATACCGCAGGCACAGGAGGCGCCCCGGGCTTTCGAAGCATATAATTCTCCCAGCGATACCGCCCAATACGCTCACTTTCCGTATCTTGATCTTCACTACGATGAAGAACCACTCGAGCGCAAAAGGATTCGCAGGAAGAAGCGCTGGCCCATCGTCGTAGGCATCGTCGTTGCTCCGCTCGTCGCTTGCGGCGCCTCCGGAGCTGTCCTCCTCAGGCAAGTCAAGGACGTTAAAACGGATGCAGACTCCATTATTGCCAGCGCGCAAAGTGCCTCAGAAAGCGTAAAAACCGGAAACATGGACGGCGTGCTCGATGCTGCTCAGAACATCGATGCCGCGGCCGGGCGCATGCACTCGACCACCTCGAGTGCACTCTGGAATATCGCGAGTTTTATTCCGGTTCTCGGGAGCGATGTGAAGTCCGTTCAGACCATCTCGGCAACGCTCGATACGCTTGCAAACGACGCGCTCACGCCCGTTGCGGAGGCGCTCAAGGGTCGGGGCCTCAACACCCTCTTTACCGAAAACGGATCCATCAACATCAACCTGCTAACCAACGTGTGCACCGTTCTCTCAAATTCCAAGCCATCTATAAACAAGGCCGCGAAAGAGATGAGCGCTCTCCCCGACGCGCACATCGCCCAGCTACAGACAGCTCTTGAAAAAGCCAAGCCCCTCGTAGCCACCCTCAACGACACCGTAAACGCCGCATCGGCAGTCGCTCCGTACCTGCCGCAGATGCTCGGCGCAAATGGCCAAACACGTACGTATGTCGTAGTTGCCCAGAACAACTCCGAGCTACGCGCCACGGGCGGCTTCCCCGGCTCCACCGGTCTACTCACCGTCACGAACGGCAAGATCGAGCTCGGTGAATTCTCCGGCATTTCAAAGCTCAACGGTGGCGAGGGAACGCTTCCCACCACCGAGGTCGAACAGACGATGTATCCCAACGGCTACACCAAGATTCCCCAGCTCATCACCACGAACCCCGATTGGTCTTCTACCGGAATGCACGTACGCGACCTCTGGGCGGACCGCGTGGGAGATGTGGCCAACGGAGCGATAGCGGTCGATCCCGTGTTCCTGCAGCACCTGCTTGCACTCACCGGCGGGGTTACGCTCAGCGATGGCTCCACCATCGATGGCACCAATGCCGCAACAATTCTCCTCCACAACGTGTACCTCGAAAAAGCCGTTCCGGATCAAGACCCATACTTTGCAGAAGCTGCTGGCGCAGCTGCTAAGCAGGTAATGAGCAATCTGGGCAAGGTCGATCTTACCGCCCTCATAGAAACCGTGGCCAAGGACGCCAAAGCCGGCCGCGTGATGGTATGGATGGAAAACGCAGACGAAGAGAATGCGATCGCTAAACTCGGTCTCGAGGGTGCTGTCTCGCAAGATAGCACCGTTCCCGAGCTCGGCGTCTATATTGATGACAACACCTGGGCAAAGATGAGCTGGTATCTAAGCTCCCATATCGAGGTTGGCCAGGGCACTGCAAATGCAGACGGGTCGAAGACGTACGACGTTACCGTTCGCGTAAAGAACAACTGCACGACCGAAGAGGCCCAGACGCTTACGCATTACATCTCCGGCTACAACCCGGAGCTCAAGGCGCTCGGCAACATGATCTACGGTGTAACGCTGTACGCGCCGGCCAACGGAACCATTTCAAACATCCAGTCCAGCGCCGGCACTACGTATGCCGAGACCAAGTACGGTAATTGCCAGGTCTGGCAATACGGCGGACAGGTCCAGCTCGCCCCGCAGGAAGAGGAGACCTTGACGTTTACGGTAACCACGTCCACGGATGCCCAGACGGAGCTTGCCGTACGCACCACCCCCACGGCCCAGGAAGTTGCTGGCTGGCAGTAGGCTTTTTGCGCGATCAGGTTAGGCCGCTCCAACATATTCCACACGCAAAGGGGAGGGTGCTCTATTGGGCACCCTCCCCTTTTAGCAGAAATCTAAAGCATGCCTTGTAAGCTATTAACGACACTACAGGAATAGCGTACTCCCGAAGGTTAAACGTGCAAGCAAGCTTAACAAGAATGAGAAACAGCTTACTCAGCCAACAACTCGTCCATATACACGTCGAGTTCCTCGTGCCAGTCTGCGGGCGCAAAGCCCGTGGCATCGAGCTTGGAGAGGTCCAGCGCGGAGTGCTCCGGGCGCGGGGCGATGGGGCCGTCGGCGTTGGCGTAATAATCCGCCGTGGAGACCGGCACCACCCTGCCGCCGTTGCCGTTGGCGCGATCGAACACCGCCGCGGCGATCTTGGCCCAGCTGGCGGCCTCGCCGGAGTTGGTGCAGTTGTACAGGCCGTAGGGCGCCGGGGCCGTGGGCTCCATGTCGCCCTCGCGGTAGCCGAGCAGATGGAAGATGGCGCCGGCCATGGTCTCGGTGAAGGTGAGGCGGCCCACCTGGTCGTCCACCACGGTGACCCGCTCGAGGACGTCCCCGGCGTCGGCGCAACGGTCGGAGAGAGCGCGCATGGTCTTCACGAAGTTGTGGCCGCGGCCAATGACCCAGCTGGAGCGCAGGATGTAGTGCGCGGGGCAGGACTCGACGGCGAGGTCACCGGCGGCCTTGGACTGGCCGTAGACGGAGAGGGGCGAGAGCGCCTCGTCCTCGGAGTGCAGCTCCGCGGTGCCGTCGAACACGTAGTCCGAGCTCACGTGCACGAGCGCGATGCCGTGCTCGGCGCACGTGCGGGCGAGCAGCGCCGGTCCCGTGGCGTTGGCGGC
>OLRB01000464.1_pt1 | contig 28098 bp, 24 predicted proteins | sample 1672751 | NCBI WGS metagenome assembly OLRB01 (sample SAMEA3136720, study PRJEB25190) | human gut metagenome | biome: human gut; feature: human-associated habitat; material: faeces | place: Austria | collected 2013
TAAACCTTTTCCCCGTATATTTATAATTATACAATAATATTTTAAATTACACTTTTATTTTTCAACTATTTTTATATATTTCATTTATATTCATACTATATTTTCTTGTGACAACACCTCTTGATTATGTCATTTTATAGTTGTATACTATATATAAAGAGTTTTGTATACAATGTTGAATTTCGTTAATTGTATTTTTTATTGAAATTATAAATTTTTTAGTTGATTTTTCATCAACTACATTTATTTTTTGTATTAACTTTATTTTAAATTTAACATAAAATACTATAACTCTTTTAAAAATTTTATATTAAAAGAGGTGTTTTACAATGACAGCATTCTTAATTGGACTAGTAATGCTTCTAGTTGGTGGTATGGTTTATGGTAAATACTGCGAAAAAGTATTCGGACCAGATGATAGACCTACTCCAGCTATAACTCTTGAAGATGGTGTTGACTTCGTTCCTATGAAAAAAATGAAGAACGCATTAATCGAACTACTTAACATAGCAGGTACAGGACCTATCCTTGGACCTATCCAGGGTATATTATTTGGACCTATAGCGTTCATACTTATACCAATAGGTTGTGTTCTTGGTGGTGCAATGCATGACTACATGAGTGGTATGATATCTTTAAGAAATAACGGTGAACAGATGCCAGGTATCGTAAAGAAATATTTAGGTAAAGGTGTATACAATGTATACAACGTATTCCTTTGCTTCTTAATGATATTAGTTGGTGCAGTTTTCATCTATACTCCAGGGGACTTAGTTGTTACTCAGATACTTCATCAGGAATCAGCTATATCTAACCCAGTTGTTTGGATAGTTTATGGAGCTATATTTGCTTACTATCTAGCAGCTACTCTATTCCCAATAGATAAGATAATAGGTAAAGTTTATCCTATATTCGGTATAATACTTCTATTATCAGCTATAGGTGTTGGTATAGGTATATTTGTAAAAGGTTATCCTTTAACTCCTTTATCAGCTGAAAACTGGATGGGTTCTCATCCTCAGGGATTACCAATACTTCCTATATTCTTCGTAACAGTTGCTTGTGGTATCGTTTCTGGATTCCATTCAACTCAGGCTACTTTAATAGCTAGATCTGTTACAAATGAAAGAGAAGGTAAATTCACATTCTACGACATGATGATACTTGAAGGTTTAATAGCTATGATATGGTCAGCAGCAGCAATGGGTGTTTACAATACTCCAGGTCTTGTTGCTCCAGAACAGGTTGGTTCTCCAGATGTTATCGGTATAGTTGCTAATGACTTACTTGGTAAAGTTGGTGGACTTATAGCTATACTTGGTGTTATAGTACTTCCTATAACTTCAGGAGATACAGCATTAAGATCTGTTCGTCTTATGATAGGTGATGCTCTTCATATAGATCAGACTAAGAAGAGAAATAGATTCACTTTATCAGCTTGTATATTCGTACCAGTTGCAGCTATATTAATATTTGCTAAATCAAATGCAGAAGGTTTCAACGTATTATGGAGATACTTTGCATGGGCTAACCAGACTATAGCTTGTTTCGCATTTGCTATGATAACTGTTTACTTATTATCTGATAAGAAAAACTACATCATATCACTTATTCCAGGTATGTTCTATGTATTCATTATCTCAGCATATATCTTAAATGCTCAGATAGGATTCAGATTACCAATGAGTATAGCATACGTTGGTGGTGTTCTATTAGCAATAGTATATGCAGCTTTAGTTGTTAGAACAGGTAAAAAAAGACTTGCTGATGGCGGAAAAAGATTAGCTTAATACAATCGTTAATTTAGACAAAATAACATATTGAAATAAAAAAACTCTGGTAATTAATTTTACCAGAGTTTTTATTTTTATTATTTTAATTTAATTTTTAGTTTTTATTATATTATTAATTTTTATATACTACAAATTCTATTTAAATTCTCTAGCAGTTTCTTCACCTTTAAGTACTCTCAATGCACCAAAAGCTAAAGATTCCATTTCATTTTCACCAGGCATAATCTCTACATGAGATATAAATCCAACCTTTTTTATAAGCTTTGTTGTAAACATATTAGAGTATGCTATTCCTCCTGTAACAATTATAGCATCTACATTTCCATCTACAACTGTTGCCATTTCACCAATAGCTTTAGCCATCTGATAAACCATTGCATCATATATTATCTCAGCATACTTATCTCCATTTGCAATCATTTCTTCAACTTTTCTTAGGTCATTTGTATTTAGATAAGAGTATATACCACCTTTACCTCTTATTTTCTTTTTCATATCGTATAAGCTAAATTTATTTGCATAACATTCTTCTATTAAGGCTATGCAAGGAACTCTACCAGATCTATCAGGAGAAAATGGCCCTTCATCATCAGAAATCATATCGCTCATCTGACCATGTTCATGAAGATAAACCGTAGCACCACCACCGACATGAGCTACAATTAAATTTAAACTATTATAATCTAATCCTTTGTCTTTAGCATACTTTAAAGCCATTGCTCTAGTATTTAAAGCATGTCCCATACTAGTTCTTTCAAAATCTTTTAAACCAGATATCCTAGCCACATTGCTCATCTCATCAACAGAAATAGAGTCGTAAATAAATGAATCTATACCTACAGAATCAGCTATAGATTTTGCTATTACAGCACCTAAATTTGATGCATGGTCTAATACTGGTCTATTTTTAAGAGTATCTATCATTAAATCATTTACTTTGTATGCACCTGATTTAACCGGTGGAAGAGCACCACCTCTACCAACTACAGCATTTAAACTTTTTATGTATATTCCTTTTTCTAAAAGCAGCTTTTCTATTGCTTCAGTTCTCATTTCTAATTGTTCCATATTACATTTATATTTTGAAAGTTCTTCTGAAGAATGTGCGATTGATTCACTCATTATTAAATTTTCATCATCGTAAACTGCAACCTTAGTTGAAGTTGATCCTGGATTTATCGCTAAAACTCTAAATGTCATAATTTTTCCCTTTCATACACTATATTTTTATTCTTATAATCTAAAACCTTATTTAATGTTTATACACAAATTTTTGTATAAAATAGCCTAAACCTTATTTTTAATTATATTTCAGATTCAATTATACTTCACAGTTTTCAACCTGAACAATATATTCCCCACATTCAGCACACACTATTATACTAACTATATAACTATCATCTACTTTTCCTGCTCTACTAAGCTTATTAAAAGAATTTCCTTTATATTCTTTATCTATATCACTTATGATATATTTTCCATCTTTTGTAAAAATATAAAAATGATATTCATAGAATGCAAAGAATTTCTGCTTTTCTTTTACACCTGCCATACAGTCAGGACAAGCTTCCTGGTAGTACTCTTTTGCAAACTCTACATTTTCAGCTTCAGACACTAATCTAAATGCCTCATCAACAGAGAAAGCAGTTACTTCTTTTTCCTCATCATTGAAAAATTCACTACATTTATCAGAGTCTAAAACATACTCTCTTCCATCACAATTAAATTTAAATTCCATAATATCCCTCCAAAACTATCTTATTTTTTAATCAACTCTATATAAACTTACTCTATCTCACTTCTAAAATGAACCATTTCTGCAACAGCTTCCTTATATTGAGTTTCCTTTATATATCCTAGCTCATACATCTTTTTCAAAATAATTTTCTGCCTAGTCTTTGCTGCACTATAATTACTATAAATCTTAGGATTATTAGTAATTCCTACTAGCATTGCTGATTCTGCTAAATCTAAATCTTTTACATTTTTACCAAAATATAATTCAGCACCAGCAGCCACACCATATGCGTTTTTACCAAAATAAATATTATTTAAATATGCTTCTAAAATCTCATCCTTTTTCATTACTCTATTCATTCCAACTGCATTGTACATATCTTTTATTTTTCTCTTTATAGAAACTTCAGAGCTAGTCAGTAAATTTTTAGAAAGCTGCATTTCTATAGTACTTCCCCCCTGTCTAGAATCAGTCAATATATTGTGGATAACCGACCTTAAAAGGGCTTTTTTATCTACTCCATCATGTTCATAAAATCTCTCATCTTCTATAGAAACTATAGCATTTCGCAAATTTTTAGGCATATCCTTTATAGGAACTTCTTTAGATGAAATGTATTTTTCATGTATCATCTTTTCAGTAACCTCAGGCATATCTTTTGTAACGTATTTAGCATAACCTATACCACACGCCCCACCAACTATACATAAAACAAGTAAAACAGCTACTATTCTGCTAGTATAATACCATACCTTGCTTTTTAGTTCTCTTTTCTTGTTTCTCTTATTTTTTTTGTTATTTCTTGTTTTTTTAACTATTTCTTTATCTCTGCTTAAATCTCGCTCTCTTTCCCTTGCCCCATAATTAAACTTAACATCATCAGAAACAGTATTTCTGCTATCATTATATCTCGAATTTGTTCTATTTGCAGAAGTTGAAATATTTGCATTTTCTCTTGCTCTTTTCTTTCTCTCTGAAGGAAGCATACTATAGTCATATTCTTTATTTTCATTTGAATTATTTCCAGAATTTCCTCTATTAGCTTGATCTCTTCTGCTTCTTGGTTGTAATCTTTCTCCATTTTTTCTTGAAAGAGCAGATTTACTTTCATTTCCTCTTTTAAAATCATTATTAGCCGTTTTTTCAAAAAGTGGCTTTGATTTTGTATTTTCCCTTAATCTTTCTTCATCATAAGAATTGTCAGGTCTTCTAACCCTATTACTAGATCCACTATTGTTAGAAGATACATTCCTTCTTCTTACTTTATTATCATTACTGTTGTTGAACATTAAATTTCCTCCTAATATATCAACCCCAAAATTACTACTATAACTATTTATCAACCTTATCTCTTATTTTTAGGAAAAGCTCAGCTGTTGCCTGTGTATCACTGCTCGCTCTATGTGCATTTTTATTTTCAATTCCATAGTATTCACAGGCTGTTGCTAGCTTTTTATTTTTCCCTTTATAAGAACTAACTTTCTTTAATAACTCTAGAGTGCATATATAATCTTTAATTTCTTCAAGGCCTAATTTATTTAAATAATAATTTAAAAACTTAATATCAAATTTTGCATTATGTGCAATAATTGTATTATTACCTATAAACTTTCTAAATCTAGGTAAAACTTCTTCTATTGAGTCCTCATTAGCAACCATTTCATTAGAAATACCTGTAAGCTCTGTTATAAATGCTGGTATCTCTTCTTTTGGCTTAACAAATCTGCTATAACTTCTAACTATTTTACCATTTCTTATTTCTGTAATACCTATTTCTATAATCTCATTTCCTTCAAATGGATTAAGACCTGTCGTTTCAAGGTCTACCACTATAAACACTTCATCATTATTGAAAATACTCATTTGTTCCATAATATCACCTCGCTACTAATCCCAATATATAAAATATAACTAATTTATTAAATCTCATCAAATTCTTCCATAAAACTATGTTTTACTCCATCTTTTTCCCATCCTAAAACAGAATCAATATTTACATTTTGAGCTGCTTTAAAAATAGATTTTTCAACATTATCAAAGTTCTCTGAAAGACTTGCTATAAGCTCTTTTATCTCATATCTCTTATTTCCTGCTTTTTTAGATGTTACAGTACATGCACAATCTAATGGCTCTATTCCAGTATATCTTACAAATCTCTTTATATACTCCTCTCTAATATAATAAAGAGGTCTAATAATCTGCATTTCTCCACTTTTTGACGATTTTATCTTTGGAAGCATAGTTTTAAAGTTTCCAGAACATAAAATATTCATCATAGTTGTTTCAATTACATCATCATAGTGATGTCCTAAAGCTAATTTATTACATCCAAGTTCTTCTGCCTTATTATATAAAGCTCCTCTTCTCATCCTAGCACACATATAACAAGGATTATCTCTAGCTATTTCGTCGGTTATTCTAAAAATTCCAGATTCAAAAATTTTAACAGGAATATTTAAATACTCACAAAGCTCCTCAAGTTTAACTCTTATATCATCCCTATATCCAGGGTCCATTGCTAAAAACACAAGCTCAAAATTTATATTTGAATATTTTTTAAGTTCTTGAAACATTTTTGCCATAAGCAAGCTATCTTTTCCACCAGATATTGCAACAGCAATCCTATCTCCATCACTTATTAATTTGTAATCATTTATAGCCTTTAAAAATTTAGACCATATATGTTTTTTATATCTTTTTACAATGCATCTTTCTATTTCTTCAAGTGGTCTGACCTGTGTGTTGTCAGTTGCCGTCATACTTTTTATCCTCTACTTTCTATGTAAATCTCAATTTTCTATAAAAATCTTCATTATAATATAATACCACAAAATAAATCATTTCGTTATCACTTCTACCAAATTTCATAATACATGAGAAAATTGTAATATTTTCTTTAGAAATTCTTTTATATTATTACAATTTTTTAATAAAAAATGCCAACCGTTTGATAAACTTATCATACGATTGACATCTTTAAACTCTCTAGATTTTTTAATTCGCTTGCTAATTTATTTTTTTACTACCCCAGATTCGATTGCAGCTTTTTTTACAGCCTCAGCCACATTTTTAGCTACATTCTTATCAAATGCCATCGGTAGTATATTTTCTGTATTTAATTCATTTTCAGAAACAGAATTTGCTATTGCATAGGCGGCTGCAACCTTCATTTTTTCATTTATATCAGTTGCTCTTACATCTAATGCACCTCTAAATATTCCTGGGAATGCTAATACATTGTTTATCTGGTTAGGGAAATCTGATCTTCCTGTTCCAACTATAAATGCTCCACCTTCTTTAGCTTCATCAGGCATTATTTCTGGTGTAGGATTTGCCATTGCCATTATAACAGGTTTCTCTCCCATAGTCTGTACCATTTCTTTAGTAAGCATGCCTGGTCTTGAAACACCTATAAAAACATCTTTACCTTTTATAACATCTTTTAACAGACCTTTTTCTTTATTTTTATTTGTAATTTTTGCCATTTCAAGCTGAGCTTCATTTATACCTTCATACTCTTCTGTTATCGCTCCAAATCTATCGCAAAGTATTACATTTTTTACATTCATATTTAAAAGCATTTTTGCTATTGCTATTCCTGCAGAACCAGCTCCATTTATAACAACTTCTAAATCTTCTATATTTTTTCCTTCTATTAATTTAGTTGCATTTATAATAGCTGCAGATACAACTATTGCTGTACCATGCTGGTCATCGTGGAATACTGGTATATCTAGCTCTTCTTTTAATCTTCTTTCTATCTCAAAGCATCTTGGAGCTGATATATCTTCTAAATTTATTCCTCCAAATACAGGTGCTATATTTTTAACTGTTCTAACTATATCATCTACATCATTAGTATCTAAACATATTGGAAATGCCTCAACACCAGCAAATTCCTTAAATAATATAGCTTTTCCTTCCATTACAGGTATTCCTGCAGAAGCCCCTATATCTCCAAGACCTAAAACTGCACTACCATCGCTTACTATCGCAACCATATTTCCTTTTAATGTATATTTATAAACATCATCTTGATTTTCATGTATTTTAACACAAGGTGCAGCTACACCTGGAGTATACGCTATAGATAAATCATCTCTATCCTTAACAGCTATCTTACTAGACATCTGAACTTTTCCCCTGTTTTTTTCATGTAACTCTAATGATAATGCTGAAAAATCTTTTTTCATAAATTTCTTTCTTCCTTCCTCGTAGATATTATTTCCTTCAGAATCTATTGCAACAGTTAGCTTTAAGTTCTCTACTTTAAGTCTTCTAACTGCTTCTGCACCTAAATCATCGTATGCTATCACTTCACATTCCTTTATAGAATTAGATATATATGCACCTGCACCTCCGATAGCAGCTAAGTAAACTGCTTTATATTTTTTCATACCTTCTACTACTTTATCAGCTCTTTTTCCCTTTCCAATCATAACTTTTAACCCTCTTTCAAGTAGAGGTAAAGTTAAGTCGTCCATTCTATAGCTAGTAGTAGGGCCTGCAGATCCTATTACTTCTCCAGGTTTTGATGGTGTTGGTCCTACATAGTATATACCTTGACCATCTGGGTTAAATGGAAGTTCTTCTCCGTTTTCAATAGCTTTTATAAATCTTTTATGTGCTGCATCTCTTCCTGTATAAATAACTCCACTTAACTCAACCATTTCGCCTACTTTTAAATCTAAAATATCCTCAGTAGATAATGGCATTACTAATTTTTTCATCTAAATCCCCCCTATATTATAGCCTTCTTATGTCTTGATGCGTGACAATTTATATTTACTGCAACTGGAAGTCCAGCTATATGGGTAGGATATGTTTCTATATTTAGCCCAAGAGAAGTAGTCGTTCCCCCAAAACCTTGAGGTCCTATTCCCAAATTATTTATTTCTTCTAGAATTTCTTTTTCTAAATTTGCAATACTTTCATCTTTATTATGCTGACCTAGTTCTCTAAATAAAGCTTTTTTAGCTATTTCACAGCACTTATCCATAGTTCCACCTATCCCTACTCCAATAACAGTTGGTGGACATGGATTTGGACCTGCTTGAGATACTGTTTCTACAACAAATTTTTTTATACCTTCAATTCCATCAGAAGGCTTTAACATTTTTAATGCACTCATATTTTCGCTTCCAAAGCCCTTTGCTGCAAATTCTATTTCTATTTTGTCCCCTTTTACAAAGTCGTAGTGTATAACAGCAGGAGTATTATCCTTTGTATTTACTCTATCTAAAGGAGAAACTACAGATTTTCTTAAATATCCTTCTGTGTATCCTTCAGATACACCTCTATTTATAGCTTCTGTCAATGTTTCTCCTTCTACTATTACATCTTGACCTACCTTAACAAAAAATACAGCCATACCTGTATCCTGACATATGGGAATATTCTTTTGCTCTGCCTTGTCAGTATTTTCAAGTAAAATATTTAAAATATTTTTACCTGTTTCACTTTTTTCTGTTTCTATACTTTTTTTAATCCGATTTTTTACATCGTCTCCTAAAAATATAGCTGCCTCAATACACATATCCTTTACAGCTTCTGATATGACTCTTGAGTCTATTTTTCTCATAGTATCCCTTCTTTCAGAAATTAACGCTGGTAAACTATAATTTCTATATTTTTTTATTTTAGATTTTTACTTTATTATGTCTATAAACTCGCATCCAACAACTTTTTCTAAATCTTTAGGAGCAAGTTCTACTTGGTACCCTATCTTTCCTGCACTTACAATCATACTTTCTAACTCTAATGCAGTATCATTTACAAATGTTTTGTACTGTTTTTTCATCCCTATTGGAGAGCATCCTCCTCTTATATATCCAGTAACTTTATTTATATCTTTTACATGAATCATTTCTATGTTTTTTTCTTTAGCTGCTTTAGCTGCTTTTTTCATATCTAAAGATTCAGCTACAGGTATAACAAATACAAAAAATTCCTTGCTATGCCCTTGGGCTACTAAAGTCTTATACACTTCTTTTTCATCTCTTCCAATACTATGAGCAACTGTAACACCATCTACATGATCTTTATCCACAGGATAAGTCAATTCTTTATGGTCTATTTTGTTAGAATCCAAAATTCTCATAGCATTAGTCTTTACTGTTTTAGCCTTTGCCATTTTTATAACCACCCTTTATCTTCTCTTTTTTCTAGCTTTTGAGTTTCTATCAGATTTTTTATTAGAGTTATCTCTTACTCTATTTGATTTATTTCTAGAATCATTTCCTCTAGAATTTCCTTTGTTGTTACTTCCTTTTCCCCTTGGAGAAGATTTTCCGCCTTTAGAATTTCCTCTTTCCTCGTAGCTCCAGTCACCTTTTCGAGGTTTTATAAGACAGTTTCTACCGTACCCTATCAAATCCTCTCTATGAGCTTTAACAAGAGCTTCATGCACTAAGTCATAATTTTTAGGATTTGAGAACTGAAGAAGAGCTCTCTGCATAGCCTTTTCATGTCTATCTTTTGGAATGTATACAGGCTTCATATCCATTGGATTAAGTCCTGTATAATACATAGCTGTAGAAAGAGTACCTGGCGTAGGATAGAAGTCCTGTACCTGTTCTGGCTGATAATGTGTATCTCTTAAAAACTCTGCCAACTCTATAGCATCGTCTAATTCACACCCTGGATGACTAGACATTAAATATGGTATTAAGTACTGTTTTAAGCCTAATTTTTCATTTATATCAAAGAATTTCTTTCTAAAACTATTGTAAGTTTTTCCAGCTGGCTTCTGCATATAATCAAGCACTCTTTCAGAAATATGCTCTGGAGCAACCTTTAACTGACCACTTACATGGTATTTTATAAGCTCATTTAAGAACTTATCATTTTTTTCTGCCATAACGAAATCGTATCTAATTCCTGATCTTACAAATACCTTTTTAACACCTTCAATACTTCTAACTTTTCTAAGTAGGTCTATATAATCACTGTGGTCCGCATTAAGATTTTTACATGGCGATGGATATAAACACTGTCTATGTTTACAAGTACCATGTTTTAGCTGTTTTTTACATGCAGGTTCTCTAAAGTCGGCAGTAGGCCCACCAACATCGTGAATATACCCTTTAAAATCTGGCATTTTAGTCATTTCTTTTGCTTCTTTTATTATAGATTCTTTACTTCTACTCTGAATCATTCTTCCCTGATGGAATGTTATCGCACAGAATGAGCAGCTTCCAAAGCATCCTCTATTGCTGACTATACTAAATTTAACTTCATTTATAGCTGGTATTCCACCATCTTTTTCATATATAGGATGATAGTTTTTCTGATAAGGAAGGTCATACACCCTATCTAGTTCTTCTCTAGTAAGAGGTCTTTCCGGTACATTTTGAACTAGATACTTATCACCGTGTTTCTGAACTATTATCTTACCTCTTATTGGATCCTGCTCCTCATACTGCACTTTAAACGCCTCTGCATACTTTTTCTTATCCGCAACAGTTTCCTCATGAGAAGGTATCTCTATATAATCTCCATATATTTCATCTAATGAATCAGCTAAGTAACAAGTTCCATTTATATGTCTTATATACTTAGGATCAAATCCATCATTTAAAGCATCTGCAACCTCTACGATTTGCTTTTCACTCATTCCATAAACTAAAAGGTCTGCTCCACTATCTACTAATATAGAGTTTCTAACTCTGTCATTCCAATAGTCGTAGTGAGAAAATCTTCTTAAACTAGCCTCTATACCCCCTATTACAAGAGGAATATCTCCATAAATTTCTCTAATTTTATTACAATATACTATTACAGCTCTATCTGGTCTTTTCCCCATCTTTCCACCTGGAGAATATAAATCTTTATCTCTTCTTCTTTTGCTGACAGAATAGTGATTTACCATAGAGTCCATATTTCCTGAATTTACTAAAAATCCAAGTCTAGGTCTACCAAACTTCATGAAATCGTCGTTCTTCTTCCAATCTGGTTGCGATATTATACCTATTTTATATCCAGCATCTTCTAATACCCTAGATATAATAGCTGTACCGAAGCTGTGATGGTCTACATAAGCATCTCCTGTAACAAGTGCAAAGTCTACTTCCTCCCAGCCTCTTTCTAGCATATCTTCTCTGCATATAGGTAAAAATTTATTTTCCACCATATCACCTCCTATTTCTTATCTTGTTTCTTTTTATCCTTAATATCCGGAATTTCTATTTCTCTAACATCATCTGGATTTTCAAACCATTCTTCTTCACAGAAGAAACTTCCATCTGTAATCTTATCAACTGCCATTTTCATGTACTTACCATGAGCTGTAGCAGCTATCTCTCCACTTTCAAGAATTATTTCCCCTGTTCCTTCAAACAATCTTCTATTTTCTTTATCTATTCTTCCTATTACATAAATTGTTTCATCTGTAGGAACTGGCTTTTTATATTTTAATTCTAGAGAAACAGTTACTCCCCATACATCTTCATTTCCTATACTAACAGCTCTACCTATTGTCTCATCTAATAAAGCCGCAGATATTCCCCCATGTACTCTTCCTGGATAGCTCTGATGCTCATCTAATGTATGACAGACACATAATAATTCTCCATTTTCTAACTCATAAAAATCAGATTTTAACCCTAAATCATTCTGATTTCCACACACTATACATTTTCTTCCTATGTTCTGTTTCTTTAATACCTTATATTTCAAAAAAATCATCTCCAATTTACTTAAATATCGCTAAAATCTAATCGCATTCATTGAAAAGCTCATTACAATAAATACGAGTCCTATTATTCTAATCATAAATACAATTGTATACTCTATTATACCCTCGCTAAATTTCTTTTTAAGTCTAAATATTTCCTCTGGATAAACAAATAAAGTTACACCTATAAACGTCATAACTAGAGGTATAATAACTATATTTTGAGCATTCATCATATTCATTTCCCTAGAATGATACATTATAGCAGATTCTATAAATCTATATTCAAAAGGAACTTTACTATCGTATTTAAAATTATACTCAAGATCCCCACTATCTTTAGATATAGATACCGCAGATTTTAAAAGTTCATTATGCAGTCTATCATCCATTACAAACTTATTTCCATTGAATAATTTCATAACGACTGTATTTTTTGAATCATTAGTACTTATATATGTTGCAACTTGTTTCCCCTCTTTTTTCAATTCATAGTCGCTATTATATCTCCCCGTTAGATACATTTCCTCATTATCCATTTCTTCGACTACTTTTCTAGTCTCAGTTAGTTCATAAATTGTTCCATCCTCACATTTTATTTTAGATGTATTATCTTGTGTCCCCATATATCTATACATTTTACCATCTATTGAAAAAGACTCATAAGAAATATATTCTTTACTAATAAAAAATATATTTATCATTACTGTAACAAGCATTATTATAGAAAATACTTTTTCTTTCCCTATTTTTTTCAAAACCTTTTCAAGCATTATTTCACTCCTGCATCACAAAATCTTACTATTTAAAAGTCTATCCCAAAAAATTCCACAATTTGATCTTCCCAATAATTTATAACTAATTCTTCTGGGAAATCTAATTTTTCTATAAGTTTTTCACAGTTTTCAAATTTTCCGATTGAATAACATATATGTGAATCTGAACCAAATATAACTCTTGCATTATATTTTTTACAGTACTCAAACATTTCAGCATAATTTTTATCAGCTCCACTTCTTGAGCTAGTTGGGTTTAACGATGTATTATTTACTTCTAATAGAATATTTTTTTCAGCTGCTTTTTTTACAACGGCTTCATAATCTATTGGATATCTATCGTCATCTGGATGACCTATTATCTTAACAAAAGGATTATCCATAACATTTAAAAGAGCTCTTGTATTTTCTTCTTTAGTCCCTGGAACTATACAAGGATTGTGTAAACTTGCTATTGCATAATCTAATTTTTTCAAATCGTAATTTGATATGTCTATACGTCCATTAAAATCTAATATATTTGCTTCTATCCCTCTTAATATCTTTACATTCCCAACCTGTCTAGGTATTACTTTTAAATTATGGAAGAAATATTCATGAGGTCCACCTGGCATTTTAATACCATGTTCAGATATACCTAAAAATTTAAGGCCAACTTCATTTGCTGCATCTATGTTTTCTTTAATTGTACTATACGCATGCCCGCCAAAAACCGTATGAGTATGCATATCTATTATTGCTTTTTTCATAAACCATTTTCCTCCTATAAAAGAAGGCTGCCTTAATCCTGTATCGGGATACAAAGCAGCCGTATTCTCTCTCCAAATGCAGAATCCTGCATATTTTAATTATTTTTAGTTTTATAAATATCTAGTTATATTTTCACTTTTATCCAAAATTATTCAACATTTAAATCTTTGAATTTATCTTTGAATAATTCTCCAAGGCTACCTAGTGAATCTTCAACTTCAAGATATTCGCTTATATCTTCTTCTGGTTCTCTTTCAGCTTCTACTTTAGAAACTTTCATTCTTCTATTTTTGTAGCTGAATTCGATTACTTTAACTTTTACTTCATCTCCTTCATTTACTACATTCTGAACTTTAAGAACTCTATCTTCACTAAGTTCGCTTATTGGTAGGTAAGCTTCTACATAATCTCTAACTTTAACAAATGCTCCACTTTCTATTATTCTTAATACTTCAACATTTATTATATCTCCAACAGATATTTCTTCAGAAGCTATTTTCCAAGGGTCATTGTTTATATCTTTTAAAGCTAAACCGAATTTTCTATTTTCCTGGTCTATATTAAGAACATAAACTTCTACTTCCTGTCCTTCTGTTACGAAATCTTCTACATTTTCTACTCTGTCCCAAGAAAGATTATTTTTGTGCACTAATCCTTCTATACCACCAATATCAACAAATGCTCCGTATGGCATTATTTTAGTTACTTTACCTTCTTTTTTCTGTCCAACTTCAAGGGCATCAAACATAGCTTCTTTTTCAGCTTTTATTCTAGCTTTTTCAGCAGCTTTTTCTTCTCTTATTCTTGCTCTTTCTGCTTCTCTTTCAGCTTTTATTCTAGCATTTCTTTCTGCTCTTTCTTTATCTAATCTTTCCTGAAGTACTTCTCTTCTTGAAGCTACAGCTCTATTTCTTCTAGCATCAAGTTCTTTAACGTATACTTCTAAAGATTTTCCTACATAGCTTTTAGTATCCTGAACAAATTTAGTATCTAACTGAGATATTGGTATAAATAATTCCTGAGATTTATATGTAGCAAATACACCTCTATCTATTGCTTTAGTTCCAACTAATGTTAATATTGTATGATTTTCTAAAGCTTCTTTTAATTCAGCGTAATCTACTTTTTTATCAGCCTGTAATTTAGATATTGCTACAGTAGTATCTTTCTGTCTTATATTAGTTATAACACCTGTTATTTTGTCGCCTACTTTGTAAACTTCATCAGCGTATTTTCCTTTTTCTAAGTTTAATTCTGATACTGGTACTAATCCTTCAAATCCAGCACAGTCTTCTAATTCTAATTTTATTTCTTCATTATCTATTGATGTTACTTTTCCAGTTATAGTCGCACCTATCTGTATTTTTTTCATTTCCTGATCCTGAAGATCAAGCATTTCTTGCATAGTTAATTCTTCCATTTTGAAACTTCCTTTCAAGTAAAATTTTCATATTTAATATTATACCATTTTTTTATTACATTCTGTTGATTTTTTATTATATTATTTTGTTTTCATATGTATTTTTTCTTAATAATATTTAATCACTCAATAATACTTAGATTATCGTCCTATTTTGCTTTATTCACACTTAAATTTTTCTTATAGAAATTATAGAAACATATAGCCGTAGATGCTACAGCAAGTATATCTGCTATAGGTTCTGCTAATAATACAGCAAATAATTTATTTTCCATAAACATAGGAAGTATAAATATTAAAGGTATTAAAAGTATTATTTTTCTAAGCATTGCAAGTATTAAAGATATTTTTGCTTTACCAAGTGCTAGGAATGTCTGCTGACAAGCTATCTGTATTCCAAATATAGACATACCAACAAAGTATATTCTCATAGCCCAAGTTGTAAATTCTATTAGTTGTGGATCTGAGTTAAATATTTTTACAAAGAATGCTGGGAATATTAAACAAGCAGATGTAGCAACTAATGTAAATGTTAAACAACTTATAAGACATAATTTAAAAGATTGTCTTACTCTATCAAAGTTTTTAGCACCATAATTATAAGATGTTATAGGCTGTGCACCCTGAGTTATTCCAAGTATTGGAAGTGTTATCATCTGCATTATACTACTCATAACTGTCATAGAAGTTACCGCAATATCTCCACCATACATCCGAAGTTTTGTATTTAAAGAAATTAAAACTAAACTTTCTGTAGACTGCATTATAAATGGAGATACACCTAATGCCATCATTCCACCTACTATTTTAGGATTTATTCTAATATTTTTTAATTTTATTCTTAAAATAGTTTTTTTACCTGCAAGGAATACAAGCACCCATATAGCTGATACACCTTGAGATATTATAGTTGCTAATGCTGCACCCTTTACGCCCATATTAAGCCCAAATATTAATATTGGGTCTAATACTATATTAAGCACTGCACCTATTGCAACAGTTATCATACCTGTCTTTGCAAATCCCTGTGTTGTTATAAATGGATTTAATCCAAGAGCAATCATAACAAATATAGTACCTGCTAAATATATTCCTATATAGTCAACAGCATAAGATATAGTGTTATTACTTGCACCAAATAGCCATAATACAGGCTCTTTATAAACTTGGAACACAAATGTAATTATGATTGCTAAAAGAACTAATGCAGCAACTGCATTACCCATTATTTTTTCAGCACCATCATTATCTTTTTCTCCCATTTTTATAGCTGCTAGTGGGCCACCACCCATACCTATAAGAGCTGCAAATGCACTTATTAGAGTAATTATAGGGAATGAAAGTCCTACACCAGCCATTGCAACTGCTCCATTTTCCATTCTTCCTATAAACATTCTATCTACTATATTGTAGAGAACATTTACAAGCTGAGCTACTATAGCAGGTGCCGCCAATTTAACTAATAATTTACCGACGCTACCCGTCTCTAATTCATTCTGATTATTTTCGTTTGCCATTTTTTTACTTTCTCCTTTTTATATAAGTTTCTTTTTTACGATTTGTCGAATTTTTTATTTATTATATATTAAAATAATCCACTCTTTATGATACCATATTACAATTAAATATAAAAGTACGTTATTATTTTAGTCTATATAATCAAATAATGTTATCTCTTTAAAAACTTTTTCTTCATTTTCTAAATTAGACACAGTTACACCAAATAATCTTATCATTTTTTTAGCATCTTCAATATGTGTCAATAATTCACCTGTATAAAATCTTATATCTTCATAATTTTTTATATAATCTGATACACTTAGACTTCGAGTTATAGTTTTAAAATCCTCAAATTTTATTTTTAAAGTTATGGTTTTAGCTACTTTATTCTCTTTTGCCATTCTTTCTGCAACTTCTTCACACAATTCATCTAAAATTATAACTGTTTCTGCATCATCTATATTTTTATTTTCCATTAGAGTTGTCTCTGCTCCAATAGACTTTCTTATCCTAGTAGGATTTACCGGTCTATTATCTATTCCTCTTGAATAGTTATACAATTCTAATCCTCTATTTTTAAACATTTTTTCTAACTTATCAAGACTTGTATTTCTTAAATCATATCCTGTTTTTATTCCATTGTTTCTAAGGATTTTTTCTGTAACTTTTCCAACTCCAAAGAATTTTTTTACAGGAAGTCTATCCAAAAATTCTTGCACATTATCTTCTGTTATTACAGTCAATCCATTTGGTTTTTGATAGTCTGATGCCAATTTCGCAATAAATTTATTATATGATACACCCGCTGAAGCAGTAAGTCCCATCTCCCTTTTTATATCTTCTTTTATTAATTTTGCTATTATTGTAGCACTTTTTATTTTTTTCTTATTTTCAGTTACATCCAAAAATGCCTCATCTAAAGAAAGTGGCTCTACTAAATCTGTATATCTATGAAATATATTTCGTATTTGATTTGATACTTCTTTATATACATAAAATCTAGGTCTTACAAATACTGCATAAGGACATCTTATATATGCTTCTTTACAAGACATTGCAGAGTGTATACCATATTTTCTAGCCTCGTACGAACAAGTTGATACTACACCTCTACCATTTGGAGAGCCTCCTACAACAAGTGGTTTTCCACTTAAAGAAGGATTATCTCGTTGTTCTATAGACGCATAAAAAGCATCCATATCTATATGAATAATTTTTCTTTTTTTCATTATTATCACCTTTTAAATTAGTCTTCTAATAAAATATAATACTAAATTTAAAACTATGATACAAGCAAATATAAAACAAACGTTCTATTTTTGATAAATATTTACATAAAAAAACTGCTACAAAAATTCGTAGCAGTTTATTTAAGTTTTTAATTATATATAGTATAGATTCTGTGATGCGAATTCTGGATCACAAGTTACATCTATTCCTATTTTTTTAAGTGTCTGTTCATCATCTTTAGTCATCATTACTGTTGAGTGAGCCTGACATCCTTTTAATTCAGATATTTTTCCAAGAGCATAAGCTGCACTAGGATTAGTTACCGCACATATACTTAATGCTTCTAATACTTCCTGACAACTTAAAGAATTATTTTTGCTAGATAATATCTGAGATTTTAACTCTACTATTGGGTCAAGTATTGTTCTTGATATTAAGTGCATTTCATCAGGTATATTTCCTAAATATTTTATAGCATTTAATATTAATGCAGCAGATGCATTCATTAAATCAGAACCACGACCTGTAAGAATTGTTCCATCTTCTAACTCTATAGCCATTACCGGACACATATCGTTTTTATCTTCGCATTTTTCTTTTAATACACTACTGTATTCTCTAGCTGGATTTACAACCTTTCTATCTTCAGGTTTTAAATCTAGTTCTTCCATTATAAATTTCATTCTCTGTAATGCAGCTTTATCAACCTGTCCTTTTTTGTAGTCACAAGCTGTATTGAAGTATCTTCTTATTATTTCCTGTATAGATGCTTCTTTAACTACATCATCGTCTACTATTCCAAATCCAACTCTATTTACGCCCATATCAGTTGGAGACTGGAACATAGATTCTTTTCCAGTTATTTTTTCTATTATCTTTTTAAGAACTGGGAATAATTCTAAATCTCTATTGTAGTTTACTGCCATTTCACCGTATTTTTCAAGGTGGAATGAGTCTATCATATTAACATCCTTTAAATCCACAGTAGCTGCTTCATAAGCTATATTTAGAGGGTGTTTTAGTGGTACATTCCAAACAGGGAATGTTTCAAATTTTGAATATCCAACTTCATTTCCTCTTTTATTTTCATGATATAACTGACTTAAACAAGTTCCTAATTTACCACTGTTTGGTCCTGGAGCAGTCATAACTACTATAGGTTTTGTAGTTTCTATATATGGGTTAGCTCCAAATCCTTCTTCACTTACTATTGTGTCTACATCAGAAGGGTATCCCTTTGTAGGTGCATGTTTATATACTTTTATTCCTCTTTTTTCTAACTTATTTATAAATACTGTAGTAGCAGGCTGTCCTTCATATCTAGTTATTACTACACTGTTTACATCTAGGTCGTAAGATCTTAAATCATCTATTAATCTAAGAACCTCCATATCGTAAGTTGTACCGAAATCTCCTCTTACTTTATTTCTTTCTATGTCTCCTGCGTATACACATATAACTACTTCTACTGAATCTTTCATATAGCTTAAAACTTTTATTTTAGCATTTTCGTCGAATCCTGGAAGAACTCTCTTAGCATGTAAATCTGCTATTAATTTCCCCCCAAATTCAAGATATAATTTATCAAAATTATTTACTCTTTCTAATATATATTTAGATTGTTCCTTTAAGTATTTCTCATGATCAAATCCAATTTTCATATAAAGCACCTCTCATTCTTTCACCAAATATTTTGTTCGTACATTTTCCATTCAAGTTTATATTATACAATTTAAAAATTTACATTTCAACATACATTTATTATTTCCCTAAGCTTTCATTAAATATATCTACATATATTATAGTTATTAAAATTTGAGATTGTTTTCTCACTTAAAATTTTATACCCTATTTAATCATTTTTTTAATAATTAAATTTGATTTTTTTGTGAATCATGTTAAAAAAATTATTTCCCAGAAAATATTTTTATTAAAAATAAAAAAAGATGCGAAATTAATCACATCTCCTTTTATAAATTAATCTTTTTAATTTTATATTTTATTTATAAATTTCTTTCTAAGTCTATCTCTTCATATTCTGTTAATGCTTCATTAGATAGTACAGTTTTTATACTAGACTGTGCATTCTTTTTATCAAATGCTGGTTTTGCTTTTGGAAGAGATATAAATTTACCTGCACCATTTATACATCCACCTTCACACATCATACCTTCTATGAAGTTTCCTCCAGCTTTATTGACTTTAGAAAGTGTTAATACCTTCTTAGCTTCTTTTCCTCCAGATACTTTAACTGGTCTAAAGTCTACATCCACACCTTTATCTGCTATGTAATTTTCTATAGCTTTTGTTAGACCACCTGCTGCACCAAATCCTCTACCGAATATAGATGCACTATCTGTATCTTCATTCTGACATTTTGCTAATTCTATACCAAAACCTTCAAATAAAGCCATTAATTCTTCAAATGTAAGTACATAATCAATTGCTCCAGCCACATCTTTTCTAAAAGCTTCTTTTTTCTTAGCTGTACATGGTCCTATAAATACTACTACTGAATCTGGATCCATATTTTTTATGTATCTTCCTGTAGCAATCATCGGTGATACAGTATGAGATATTTTATCAGCCATATCTGGGAACATTATATCTATATATGATACAAATCCTGGACAACATGAGTTTGTCATTATATTCGCGCCATCTTCCATTCTTTCAACAAATTCATTTGCTTCATGAACTGTAACGGCATCTGCTCCACAAGCTGCTTCGTACATATCTTTAAACCCTAATGATTTTATTGCATTTTTAATCTGACCATAAGTTATTATAGCAGGAACCTGACCTGTTATAGCAGGAGCAACAACTGCATATATATTTTTTTCTTTCTTTTCTAATAATCTAGCAACTGGTGCTATAAGACTTCTATCTGATATAGCTCCAAATGGACATGCAGACATACACGCACCACAGTTTACACATTTTTCCTCGTGTATTGTTGCCTTTGATGTTTCTTTATTTATATCAAGAGCTCCTGTAGGACATACTGACTTACAAGGTCTAACCATTTCTGATATAGCATCATACTGACATGCCTTTTTACAAGCACCACAAGATTTACATTTATCCTGGTCTATATAAGCTCTACCATTTATATATGATATAGCTCCAAACTTACAAGCTTCTTTACATCTATGAGCTAAACAACCTCTACATAAATCAGTTACTGTAAAGTCATTTATAGGGCAGCTATCACAAGCTGCTTCTAGTACATATATTATCTGTTCTCCACCTTTTATGTTTATTTTTTCTGTATCTACTTTTTTATTTTCGCCATTTGGATCTAGGTCTAGCGCGATTCTAGCTCTTTCAGCTACAACTTCTCTTTCCTTGTATACACAACATCTATATCTAGCTTTATCGCCTTTTATTATTTTATTCGGAATTTTATCTAGTTCCTTTTTTGTTATGTTGTTCTCTCTTGCTAGTTTTACTACTTCTACTAATACTTCATGTTTAAGCTTTTTTAATTGAGTTTCAAATTGAAGCACTAATATCCACCCCTTTTTTTACTTTATTTTCACAACTTAGAATTTTATTATATCACAATAGATATATAATTGTCATTTTTTTATCAAATTTTGGATATTTTTAACATTTATTTTAATATTTCAAAACTAGCTTTTTCTTAATTTTTTTATAAACTTTATATAGTTTTCATACCGGTATATCTATCTTTATTTTTTATAGCTAAGTCAGTTTTATATGATATATTTACTGTAAATCCAATAAATAGCATTACTATACCTTCTGCAACTAACTGACTGGCCCAGATTCCATTCACCCCAAATTTACTAGCAAATACAAATAAAACTATCGGTAATATAACAACTGATCTTAAAAGTCCCATTATATTTGAGTATATTGTTTTCTCTATCGCTTGATAATAAATTGTCCTAGTTAAGTTAACTCCTAAGAATATATATGCTGCATTTGTTAGATTAAGTCCTACTACAGCCATATCTATTACTTCAGGAGAACTAGAGAATATTCCTGCTATAAATCTACCACACCCTGCATAAGCCAATGTTATAACCGCAGATACAAATATACACATTTTTATAGTCATATTATAGAAAGTAAGCATATTTTCTTTGTTTTCTGTACCAAAGTTATAGCTTATTAAAGGCTGAGCCCCCATTGTTATTCCTAAAACTATATTGTATATATTTGATGTAGCGTAGTTTATTATTGCATATGCTGCTATTCCACTTTCCCCAACAGTATTTGAAAGTGCAATATTGTGGAAGAATATTATCACAGAAAATGCAGCTTCTGCCAAGAAAGATGGGAATCCTATTTTCATAGCTTCTATAAAAGCTGATATACCTATATTTGTCTTACCAAATGATAATTGTCCTCTTTTAAATATAAAGTGAGGTAACACCATCATAATAGCAATACTATTTCCTATACCCGTTGCAACAGCTGCACTCTTAACTCCTTGCTGTAATACAAATATAAATACATAATTTAATATAATATTTATCACTGTAGCTGCCATACTTGCAAACATAGCCAGTTTTGGAGCGTTATCATTTCTTAAAAAGCTCCCAAATACAACCATAAGTACACTAGATATACAGAATATAGAATAGTATCTTAAATACTCAGCAGCTATAGGAACTAATCTACCCTTTGCTCCAAGTAATATAACTATTGTTTCTGAAAATCCAACACATACTATACTTATAATTAAGCTCATTACAATTAATGATTTTATAACCTGTCTAAAAATATTAACAGCTTTCTCAGAATCACCTTCTCCAAAATTTTTAGATACTAGAGATCCTCCCCCAACAGCTGCCATGTTAGATATACCTATAAAAATCATTATAACAGGTATAACTATATTTACTCCTGCTATAGCATCATCCCCTACACCTATTCCTAAAAACATACCATCAAGAACCGTATTAAAAGATGCTACAAACATAGCTAATGCAGACGGAACTGTAAGCGATAAAAATTTTTTCTTCATTTCTCTCCTCCATAATATAAACCTTTTTATAACATGCACATATCCCTCCAACTTATTCCAAAAACAATCTATGCATCTTCTTTACAAAAGAAAAAGAATACCCGAAACGGATATTCTTTTCTTCGCCTTGTATTATATACCATTTTTATTTTTTAATCTACAATAAAATCAAAAATCTCATACTATTTTTCTTTTGCATCTTCCATTACTTCTTTTATACCTTTAAAAGTACCTAATAGATTAACCGCATCTGATGGAAGTACAAGTTTAGCTGATTCACTCTGACCTAATTTTTCTAAAGCTTCCATAGATTTTAATGCAAGCATATTATCGTCTATTTCTGCTTCTTTCATTGCTTTAAATACTAAAGCTAAACCTTCTGCTGTAGCTTCCTGACTTCTTCTTATCATTTCTGCTTCTCCAGTTGCTTTAGCTATTGCAGTTTCTCTTATTGCTTCTGCTTCCCCTTCTGCTACTAAGATTGCAGACTGTTTCTTACCTTCTGCTTCTCTTATCATAGCTTCTTTCTTAGCTTCTGCTCTAAGTATAGCTGACTGTTTTTCTCCTTCTGCCTGAAGTATAGATGCTGATTTATTACCTTCTGCCTGAAGAATTGCTTCTCTTCTTTCACGTTCGGCTCTCATCTGTTTTTCCATTGCAACCTGAATATCGTGAGGAGGCATTATATTTTTAAGTTCAACTCTGTTTACTTTGATACCCCATTTATCTGTTGCTTCATCAAGTATAGTTCTCATCTTTGCATTGATTATATCTCTTGAAGTAAGTGTTTCATCAAGGTCTAATTCCCCAATTATATTTCTTAAAGTCGTAGCTGTTAAGTTTTCTATAGCTGATATAGGATTAGCTATTTCAAATACATACTTAACTGGATCTGTTACCTTATAGTACACTACTGTATCTATCTGCATAGTAACATTGTCTTTTGTGATAACCGGCTGTGGTGGGAAATCTACAACTAATTCTCTAAGGTCTATAATGTACGCCATTTTGTCTATAAATGGTACTAAGAAATGCACGCCTGTTTTAGCTTCTTTATGGAACTTACCTAGTCTCATAACTATACCCATTCTAGATTGTTTAATTACTTTAACACAAGATAAAGCTATAAACACAACAAATAAAATTAACACTAAATTTATTATCGTTTTTACTACTCCTGCCATAATGATACCTCCATTCAAATCTATTCCTTATATATTTTATTTTTATTAGTTGAATTTATTTGGTTACAACTAATTTAACCCCATCTATTCTTACTACTTTAACTTTTTCTCCTTTTTTATATGTTTCCTCCTTTTCAGATACAGCAGTCCATTTTTCTCCTTCTAAATTGACTATTCCATAGACTACATTTGAAACATCCTTTTCTACAATGGCATATTTTCCAATTAATGCATCTATATTTGTATTAGATACATAGCTTTCATCTTTTTTTACTATAACCTTTGTAGCTATGAAAAGCATTATACTTGAACTGACACCAAATATTAGTACTTGCATAGGGATACTTTCAACATAGGTTGTTAAAAACATTGTAGCTAAGGCTCCAAAGCTAAACCAAATTAAAGTAAGACCAGCTGTAAACATTTCGCCTATTCCGAATATAACAGCTACTGCCAACCAAACTAATTTTATATTTATTCCTAAAAGCATATACACTCCCTCCTTTCAAGTATTATACTTTTTAAATTTATTTTCTCTTTTTCTTTTTTTTATTATATTACATATTTTCTTTTCAATGATTACAAAAAAGTATCAAATTTTTCTAACTTTAACCAATTTTTTAAATTTTGTAATTTTATATTCATTATTTACAATATTTTTTACAATCTTTCAAATTCCTTCATAATATACGGTATTTTTTCTATAATATCACTCGCATTAACAGTATATTTTTCTTCAGCCAGTCTATCTCCTGTATACCCATGAAGGTATGTACCTATTACAGCTGCTTCAAATAAAGGTATATTTTGCCCTGCCAATGATGTTATTATTCCTGTTAAACAGTCTCCCATTCCTCCATTTGCCATTGCGCTATTTCCTGTCATATTTATATATGTAGTATACCCATCTGTTATTACAGTTCTATTTCCTTTTAATAAGACTATAGATTTAAGAGTTCTTGCTGCTTCCTTAGCTGCATCTATCCTATTTTCATTTATATATTCCATAGAAAAACCAGTTATTCTAGAAAGTTCCATAGGATGAGGCGTTATTAAAATATCTCTTTTACTATCTTTTAATATATTTTTATTATTTTTTAAGCAGTTTATTCCGTCTGCATCTATTATAATTGGGCAAGATACTTCTTTTAAAATAGATTCTATTATTTTTAATGTAGTGTTATTGTCTCCCATTCCAGGCCCTATTCCTATAGCATTGCTAGAACATAAAAGTTTTCTAACTCTTTCTTTTTCAGAATAATTAACAGTCATTGCCTCAGTAAAAACTGTGCATAATTTTTCTTGAACATCTGAATCACTTATAAGTGTAACCAAACCACTTCCTGTCTTAACCGCAGACTCAGTAGCTATTTTTGCTGCTCCATAGAAACCTCTACTTCCGGCTACAATACTAACTCTTCCAAAATTTCCCTTATGAGCATTTTTATCTTTTTTATTTATAAACTTAGCAATTTCATTTTTATCAGCTATAAATTCACTATTATGAAATTTATCTTTTATAAATTTAGGCACTCCTATCTCTTCTACAACAATATTTCCTATATAATCGTCAGCCTTATAATTTAAAAATCCTCTTTTATAAAACTCAAAACTTATAGTTTTAAATGCTTTTACAGCTACTCCCATTATATTTCCAGTATCGCTATCAAGACCTGATGATATATCTATCGCATATATTTTTTTAGAATAATTATTCATAAGCTCTATCGCATCTGCAAAAATACCGCTCACATCTCTTTTTAGGCCTGTTCCAAATATTGCATCTACACATGCATCTGTATTTTTAAGAGAGTTTTCTAAATCTATCTTATTTTTTTCATCTAAAAATTTAAGATTTAGTCCCATATTTTCTAATATTTTAAAATTAATTGAAGAGCATTCTGTTAATTTTTCTCTTTTACCTACTAAGAATATATCTACTTTCTTACCTAATATTGAAAGCTTTCTAGCTATTCCAAGCCCATCGCCACCATTATTTCCTACACCACAAACAACTGTATAAGAGTTATTTTCTTCTATATCCAAGTTTTTTATAGCAGCATTTACTGCATTTTCCATCATCACTATCAGTGGAATTTCTAGCTCTGTTACACAAGCATTATCCATATTTTTAGTAAGGTTAGAAGTTCCTACTAACATCAAAATCACCAATCTTTCTATTTAAAGTTTATTTATTAATTTTATTTTACCATTTATTCTTAATTATTTTAATCTGTTTAAAAATTAATCTTCATCATCTGAATCATCCTCTTCCTCTTCATGATTATCGTCATTATCGTTATCATGATCCCTTTCTTCATGTTCATCATCAACTTCAGAATAATCATCTTTTGTAGACTTTTTATTATTTTTCACTTTAATATTATTAGATTTATTAGTTTTCTCTTTTTTATAATAATCCTCAATATCGTCTATATCATCATCGTCGTCATCTTCATATCCTTCACTTCTATCTTCTAACTCATCTAAAATTTCTTCTCTTAAATATGCATATTTTCCGTCTTTTAACATCTTATTAAGTTTATCTATTGTCATTCCTTCTATATCGCCTTCTTCTATCATCTTCATAGCTGCATACTCACCCATTGAAATTTCTGCATTTTGGTTCTGTGCTAATTGATTTTTATCAACTCTCACATACATAACATTTAATCCCTTAAATTTCTTACTTATAAGAGCTTTTATTTCTTTCTCATAAGCTATATCCTCAGCATCTTCAAAACAAAGCCCCACTAAAACTCTTCCTGTTTTATTATTTTTAGAATCCTGTTTAATCTGTTTGTAAAGTTGATCTAAAACCATTGAAAAATCGTCATCATCTGAAATATTTAAACTTCCATTTATTAAAGATGTAGAGTTTATATTTTTGTTTTTATCAAGGCTTAGCTCTACACTACTTCCATTTTCATCAAAAGATACAGTTGCATAAGATTTTGGTGCAGATGTATATATAACAGTTCCAACAATAATAGCTATTGCAGCCGCTACAGATACTAATCTTTTATAAATATTAAACTTATTCTTTTTACTTTTATCATTAAAGTCTATGACCTTATCTTTAGAATCGATATTATATATATCTTCTTCTAAAAAATATATCTTATCTCCTAACTTCATTCCTTCCTTATTTTTTATTCTAAAAAATTCAGATTCGTTAGTAACAACTATCGAATATCCTTCCTTAATTTCTATAATAATCCCTTTATATAACATAATTATCTACCTTTCTTTATCCACAGTTTTAAATTTCTATATCCTCTAAAAAGTATAATTATAACTGTTATAATAAACAATTTACTCTTTCTTATTACCTTTTCGCTAACATCAAATCTATCTGACATATTTTTTATTGGTAATCTCTTTTTCATAAACATGAAATCAGTTATATCTTTTTCTCTACTTGATTTTTCAGATATATCTATAGCTTTTTCTCTAGTATCTTTATGTTTCGGTGCTTCATTTACAAGTTCTTCAAAGCCAAATCCAAACTCGTCTATCTCATCTTTTAATTTTTTTATCTCGTCTATTGTAATCTCTCTGTTTAAATCAAAATCCTCGTTATTGTCAGCTATTTCTAATATATCTATTCCCTTTTCTTTATAATCCTCTATTGATTTATTTTTGCTATTTTTATTTTCTTTTTCAAAGAAATTTTTTAACCTGCTCTCTATAACTAATCTGGCAAAAGCATAAAAATCTCCTCGTTTCTCTTTATATTTTTCTATAGCTTCAACAAAAGCTATCATACCTATACTGTATTCATCATCATTTTCTATAGAAACATACCTTCCTGTAAACTTACTTATACAAGAAATTATAAATGGTATATGTTCTTCTATGAATTCTTCAGTTGCTTCAACTTTTATAGTTTTTCCTTCTTCCATAAAATCATATCCCTTTCAATAAATTTTGATTATAAGATAAATCATGCCAATTTATATAATTTTTCGTTTTTACAATTCTTGGAAATATTATTGTTTATTATATGCTCACGATTATCTGGTATAAAAAAA
>OLRB01000474.1_pt1 | contig 27459 bp, 27 predicted proteins | sample 1672751 | NCBI WGS metagenome assembly OLRB01 (sample SAMEA3136720, study PRJEB25190) | human gut metagenome | biome: human gut; feature: human-associated habitat; material: faeces | place: Austria | collected 2013
TTTAACTTAATTGACGTTGTGTTTTATTCTTTCCTGTTCAGTTTTCAATGTCCTCTCACTTGACTCTCTCGTCGAGTGCCCATTTATATTACCATCCCCTCTCCCTTTTGTAAAGCTTTTTTTCTATCTTTTTTTGTTTTTTTTTAAATTATTATTTATATAAGCCATTTTTTCATTCTATAATCATTACTTTTTTTATAATTGCTTAAATGAAAGCTACATTTTTCACATAATTCACATACATAATGGAAGCGGAGGTAAAGATTATGCATAAATTAAAAAAATTAATTTTACTAATATTATCTATTTCTATAGCTTCACTCTATCTCATGTTTTCTAACTCTACAGAAATAGAAGCTTCAAGTAATGATAATAATTCAATAAATTACTTAAAATTAAAAAATAAAAGTACATCCCTTTCTACTATTTATAGTGAAAAATATCAAACTCGTATACATAATCAAATTAATAAACAAAAGAAATTAAATAATTATACTTTTCAACATCCTTTATTAATAAGGAATCCATATGGAACAAATACAACAGCTGTTTATATGTATTTTAAAACCACAGAAGAATTACAAGCAAGTTACACAATTCATTGTAATAATTACGCTGATTTTTCACAAACTTTGAATTCTAATACATTAAGCGGTTATACAACAGAACATGAATATCTCTTAATTGGAGCAATTCCTAATCAAACAAATACGATTACAGTTACTCTAACAAATAAACAAGGTAAAGTTGTTGATACCTTATCATGGTCATATAATGCCCCTTCATTACAAGGCGGTGATCAATATCTTACAGTAGAATGTGATGATTCAAATACATCATCCTTATCTAACGGTCTTTATACTGTTCTTGGAAACGATGTTACTGAAGATAGTGAAGAACAAGCTTATATGAGACTTTATGATAATTACGGCATCATTCGTAGTGAAATTCCTATCGTTTCTTATAGAAGTCACCGTATTCTTTTTGAAAACAACACCATGTACTTTAGTATTTCTAGTACAAAAATAGTTGGTATGGAACAAACTGGTTATGTTTCTAAAATTTATGATACAGGTAATTATAAATTACATCATGATTACATCTTTGATAGCAACAATAATATTCTTGTTCTTGCAAGTGAAAAAGAGGCAAAAACAAGTGAAGATAAAATTATTATGATTGAAAGAAATTCTGGAAATATCACTGAATTAGTTGATCTTATTGATTTACTTCCTAATTATTATTCAACTACTTCATTACCTGATGATGCAGAAGATCTTGATTGGATGCATATTAATTCACTGGCTCTTATTGATAAAACAAGTTTAATTATTAGTTCAAGAGAAACATCCACAATTATTAAATTAGATAATATCTATTCAAATCCAACAATTGATTACATGATTGGTTCTGATAACTTTTGGCAAGAGAGCGGTTATGATTCACTGCTTTTAAATAAAACAAGTGATTTTTCAATGCAAGCTGGTCAACATTGTGTCACTTATGTAGAAGATAATTCCCTACCTCAAGGTCAATATTATCTCTATCTTTATAATAATAACTAACCTAGCTGTAAGTACAACACGACCTGATTATGATTGGAAAAGTGATTCAAATTACTCAAATGCTTACTACAACTTAAAGAAAGGAACATCTTATTACTATAAATATTTAGTTAATGAAAATGATCGTACAGTTGAACTTGTAAGTAGTATTCCTGTTGCTTATTCAGGATATGTAAGCAGTATTCAAGAATTAGATGGAAATGTGATTATTGATAGTGGTATCGCAATGTCTTGGAGCGAATACAATCAGGATGGAACTTTATTAAAAACATTTAAAACAACAGGTGGTAAATTCGTTTACCGCGTCTTTAAATATGATTATCTAGATTATTGGTTTCAATAATTAAAAAGGTGTAGTTTGTGCTACGCCTTTTATATTCCATTTTTATAAAGAATATATTGTACAAGATTTAAAAAGAATACTTGTAACTCATTCATACTTTTATCAAAGCTTTCTTGATTTATATTGTAGTTAAAATAAAGATGATTATCTTTAGGAGCAACTCCTATAAACCCAATTTTAGGTTTTATTTTCACATCTAAATAGTTAGCATTTTGATAAAAAACAGATCTATTTGTACAAAAATCATCATATGTTTCATGTAAACTTACAATAACAACCAAATCATCTTCTTTCAAGTGAAACTGATCAATAATTTCTTCTTCACTTCCAAGATAAACCGGTATCTCACAAGGATATCCTAAATATGTCAACGCTTTTTGACATAGTAACAATGCAAACCTATTTCCATCGCCTAATATAACAATTCTTTTACATACCATGATTTTTTTAAAAATTTGTGTTTGTATGTGAGGAAAATTATTTTTAATAACCTTTTTCATCTTTTTCATATCTACTTCCGCATGCATATATTCTTCGTACATAATATTTTTAAAATAAGAAAACTTATTAATATTAATATTTTTTAAATATCTGACCATCGAAGTCTTAGACACACCCACTTCTTCTATAAATCTATTTAATGTATAATCCTTAATATTACCTTTTAATTCCATTATTTTTTTACTAATTAAATATTCCACACTCTCTTTTGAACTACTATTTTGTATCATCATTATTTTTCCTATAATCATATTTTCATTCCTTTATATATAATTCATAGTATCTCGTTTTAATTAAATCAAATAGAAATAAAAAAACATAATGCATTTCATAATAATCATTATCCGTATCCATAGAAAAGCTGAAATCAATATATTCACTATTTATTTGAGATTTACTAAAAAGTATCTTTGTATTCTTTGTATCTAAAACAACTTCTTGAAATTTTGCATCACAACAGCCTAATAATCTTCCTGTTGCTGTAAAGAGACCAATAAGATCATTATTTTTTGGTACTAAAATTTTTCCATTATTTACTGAACTTAACAAAACCGTTTTATCAAACATTTTCATGTCTACTTGAAAATCAAATAATAAATTTAAAAGTGTTGGTGACCCATAAACAATAAATCGATCATGTTTATTTATTTCATAACATATGCCATCTATGTCATTCATATCGATTGGAGATTTTCTTAATTGATTTATTACTGATAGTATTTTACCTTTTTCAAATTTATCATATCTTTCTCTTATTTGTTTTATTCTTACTATTTTTTCAAAAATAATTTCATCTTTAAAAGCTGTAAAGTTTTTATAGCCTATTTGATTTAAATATGCTTTAAACTTTGGTTTAGATACATTTAAAATAGATAACATTTTTTCTAATGTATATGTTGGTATCTTATTATAATGTTCAAATATAATTTTGGATATATATGTATCAATATTATCAAACCCTATATTATTAGCTGCTTTCAAGATATATTCTATTTTTAAATTTGTTTTACCCATAAATAGATCTCCTTGTATAGTCATACATATCTTAATATATCACAAAAATTAATATAAATAACACACTTAAAAAACATTTATTGATAACATTAACACTTTGTAAATAACGCATTTAAAAAACATAAAGAAAAAGTTCAATTTTATTTTATTAAAAATTGAACTTTTATACTAATTATTTTACGCCTTAATATTATCTAGCAGTTTTTTTAATAGTTGTATAAGCTCCTGCTGCAAGTAACATCATGATAGCATATGAGCTTATAACTGCGTTATCTCCTGTCTTAACACTTTGAGATTTTTTATCAGCTGTTGGTTGTGATGGAGTTTGTGTACCATCTTTTTTGTCATCAGTTTTTGCAGATGTATCTGCTACATTGTAATTAGCAGCCCATTTCCAAATACTTGTTCCATCAGCAGATTCTGGATTATTATTTAATGTATAAATCCATGACCAATGATTACTAAATTCTACTAGTGTTTTTACACCATCTTGATCAAAATCTTCTCCGAATTGTAACTTACCTGCTTCAGTTGTATCGTATAAAGAAATTTTATATTTACCATCTTTTGTTTCAGTTGTAGTGAAATCAGAATCTAATTCTTGTTCATGTCTAGATTCTACAACTTCTTGTCCATCAGTTAATGCTTTAAATATACGTTTTGAACAATCTTCTGTATTAACTGTTCCATCTGTAGCCCCTTGTACTAACCAAATAGCTGTTGGAGAATTTTTTAATGAAGCTAATTCTTCATCTGTTGGTGTTTCTCCACCACGTTTAGTAGCAACATCTAAAGCTGGACAATTGATCATTGCAGCTTTGAATAAATTAGGATATTTAATTAACATACGAGTTGTCATATATCCACCAGCAGAACATCCTGAAACATATACTTTTTTAGGATTGATTCCTTTTTTAGCAACAACTTCTTGGATTTCATTATATGCTTTTTCTAATAAGCCATCTTTTTGTGCATAATACCATGTGTCTGGTGCTTGGAAAGCCATAACATGAGCATTTCCAAAAATATCTTGAGCTTCATCTGTTGCCCATGCAACTGTTCCTCTATTAGCTAATAATTGAGCAACATTATTTTGAGAACCATTGTAATCTCCTTCACCATTTCCATGGAACCATACGATTAATGAATCTGCATTCCCAGCATCATAATATTGATAATTAATACCATTTTCCACTTTCACAGATGTAAATTTAACAGCTTCTTCATCTACAACTGTATTAGTACATGAATAAACAAAAGTATCTTCTCCTAAATCAGTTCCATCCATTGCACTTACTTTAACAGGTGTATTTTGAGTAACTGTATAATTAATGTCTGAAGGAATATTTCTAGCTCCAGTAGATAAATATGATAATGTTCCAGCAGCACCATCATTTTCATCAAAATAAATTTCAACTTTTGTTCCTTTTTCTTCTACACGAACAATAGTTCTATCTTGATCATAATCCCCATAAGCTTTCTCATCAGCTGGTCTTTTACCTTCTGTAGTTGTTTTGGCATGAACAGTATATGTATCTTTATCTACTCCTGATACTTTAACATTTCCATAATCTAATACCATTTTATAAATTGCTTGCCCATTATCTTCGATACGTCCATAAAGTTGAGCAGCAACTGTAGTAGCAGCCGAAACTGGTACCATACATAACGTTGCTAGTAATGTAAACACAGCAACAAACATCGCAAATGCTTTTTTCATTATTTTCATTTTTCTTTCCTCCCTTTCGCAAATACAATGGTACCACTTTCATTTCTTGTAAGCGATTACAGTTTTATCATCCTAATATTTCTTTAAAATACTCAATATCAAATATTATTCTTTAGTACTTTTTTATGGTACTTTTGTTATTCTTTTTTGTTATACTTGATTGCACTTTTAGTATTGTACTTTTATAATAATGTTAATTATTCTTTAAAGAAAAGAGTATCTTAAAACAGATTTAAATATTGATAAAGAACTCATTTTGTCAACTTATTAACAAAAATATTTAATTATAAATTACTCTTTTCTTTAAGAGGATTACAATATTATGAGGGGGGACTTTTTTAATGAAAAAAACATTATATCTAATGAGACATGGTCAAACCTTGTTTAATTTGCAACATAAAATACAAGGTTGGTGTGATGCACCTCTTACACCTTTAGGAATTAAACAAGCACAAATGGCAAAAGAATACTTTACAAATATTACTCTTGATCACGCTTATGCTTCTACTTCTGAAAGAGCATCGGATACTTTAGAAATCATTACAGATATGCCTTATACAAGATTAAAAGGTTTAAAAGAATGGAATTTTGGTGCTTTTGAAGGAAAGGATGAATGTTTAAATCCTAAACTACCTTATGGGGATTTCTTTAAACAATTCGGTGGTGAAGGTGAACTTGAACTTAGAGAACGTATGAATAAAACGTTAACTGAAATCATGGGTAAGAATGATCATCAAGTTGTTTTAGCAGTTTCTCACGGTGCAGCTTGCGCCCAATTCTATCGTGCATGGGAAGAACATGCAAAAGTAAAGAAAACGGAAAGATTTTATAATTGTTGTATTCAAAAATATGAATATGAAAATGGCATCTTTACTCTTGTTGAAATTTTTAATCGTAATATTACAGAATAGGAGAAGAATATGGATTCGACAAAACGTAAATCATTTAATGCAAATGTTGATTTGATTCATGGACCAATCTTTAAATCACTCATCATCTTTGCATTACCACTATTTATATCAAATATCTTCCAACAACTTTATAATACTGTTGATACCATGATTGTTGGAAACTTTTTAGGAGACGCTTCTTTAGCAGCCATTGGATCATGTACTTCCATTTATGACTTGCTTGTAGGTTTTGCTTTAGGGATTGGAAATGGTCTTGCTATTGTTACTGCAAGAAGTTTTGGCTCTAAAGATGAAAAATTATTGAAGAAATCAGTTGCTAGTTCTTTAGTCATTGGAATCGTTGTTTCAATTGGACTAACACTTATTGGTTTAATTTTCTTACAACCACTTCTTCATTTATTAAATACACCTACAAACATTATTGATGAAGCTTATAGTTATATTTTCTTTATTGTTTTATTTATTATTGTTATGTTTGCTTATAACTTATGTGCTGGATTAATGAGAGCCATTGGTAATAGTGTTATGCCTCTCGTTTTCTTAGTTGTTTCATCTGTTTTAAATATTATTTTAGATTTAGTTTTTATTACTCAATTAAATATGGGAGTTCAAGGAGCTGCAGTCGCAACTGTTATTTCTCAAGGAACTTCCGTTATTTTGTGTATCGTTTATATGTTTAAAAAGACACCTTTGTTACTTCCTAAAAAAGAACATTTTGAAGTTGATAAAGATCTTTATAAAGAATTATTAGGACAAGGGTTCTCAATGGGATTTATGAGTTGTATTGTTTCTGCTGGTTCTGTCATCTTACAATATGGTATTAATAACTTAGGTTATTTAATTATTGCTGGACATACTGCTGCAAGAAAACTTTATATGTTCTTTAATATGCCTTTTACAGCGATGGCTCTTGCTATTTCAACCTTTGTTTCACAAAACAAAGGAGCAAATCAAAAAGATAGAATTAAAAAAGCACTTCGTTATGCTTATATCTATGACATTATTGGTGCAGCTATTGTAACTTGTATTATCTTATTATTTGGTTCTTCTTTAGTGAAATTAATATCTGGTTCAAGTAAAGAAGTTGTTTTACATAATGGGACACTTTATCTTACAATTGTTGGACCTTTCTATGCCGTGCTTGGAATATTGATGCAAACACGTTATGCACTTCAAGGAATTGGTCAAAAACTTCTTCCTTTAATTTCAAGTGTGATTGAATTCTTTGGAAAGATTATCTTTGTTATCTTCTTAATTCCACGTTTTCAATATATGGCTGTTATCTTCTGTGAACCGGTTATCTGGTGTGTAATGACAATTCAACTTGTCTATTCTTTCTATCATAATCCTTATATTAGAAATAATGATTAAAAAATTGGACGGTGCCAAAGTATCGTCCTTTTATTATATTAAATTTCTTCTCCGTTAGATTCACAAACTTTTTTATACCAATAGAATGAATCTTTTTTACTTCTAGAGAAATCTCCAGTTCCATCATCATGTCTATCTACATAAATGAATCCATAACGTTTTGCATATTGTCCTGTTCCAGCTGATACTAAATCAATTGGTCCCCATGTTGTATATCCAATTAATGGTACACCATCTTCAATAGCTTCTTTCATTGCATGGATATGTCCTTTGAAGTAATCTATACGATAATCATCATGAATTGATCCATCTTCTTCTACTGTATCAAATGCTCCAAAACCATTTTCTACAATCATTAATGGAGTATGTGGATAACGATCATGTAATAAGTTTAATGTATATCTTAAACCATCTGGATCGATTTGCCATCCCCAGTCAGATGCTTTTAAGTAAGGGTTTTTAGCACCTTTTGACATATTACCTGCAGTAGTTTCAGCATTTTCATCAACAGTTACACAATTTGACATGTAATATGAGAATGTATAGAAGTCAACTGTACCTTCTTTAATGATTTTTTTATCTTCTTCTGTAATATAAGAAGTATCAATATTATGTTCTTTAAAATATCTAAAGATAAATGATGGATATTCACCACGTACTTGAACATCTCCACAGAAATTGTTTTTAAAGTTATCTTCATCAAAAGCAGCTAAGATATCTTTAGGATTTGGTGTAAGTGGATATAAAGTTGTATGAGCAATCATATTACCAATCATGAAATCAGGATTGATTTTATGACCTTCAATAACAGTTTTAGCACTTGCTACAAATTCATTGTGTAATGCTTCAAACATAATTTGTTCATTTGATTTTAATTCATTTAATGGAATTCTATGATCTGCATTAACATCTTCTGGATCCATTAACCCAAGTCCATAAAGGTTACCAATTCCACCTTCACCCATACATGCAATATTGATTTCGTTGAATGTTAACCAATATTTAACTTTATCTTTATAACGTTTCATACATGTTGTAGCGTATTTCACAAACATATCGATGACTCTACGATCAGAGAAACCATTATATTTTGTAACAATGTTCCATGGAATTTCATAATGACATAAAGTAACTAATGGTTCCATACCGTGTTTATGACATTCATCAAATACTTTGTCATAGAAAGCTAAACCTGCTTCATTTGGTTCTTCATCATCGCCATTTGGGAAAATACGTCCCCAGTTAATTGATAATCTGAATACTTTCCATCCCATTTCAGCAAATAAAGCAATGTCTTCTTTATAATGATGATAGAAATCTACCGCTTCATGACTAGGATAAAAAGCTTCTGGATCTGTTTTTGGTAAGAATGTTCTTGGTGTATTAACATCTCCACCTAATAACATATCTGGTACCGATAAACCTTTACCATCTTCTAAATATGCACCTTCACATTGGTTGGCAGCTACTGCTCCACCCCATAAAAACCCTTTAGGAAATCCCATTTTCATTACCTCCTTGTTTCCATTTGATTTTTCTATAAACATTATAAAGGAAAATCATTTAAATTTCTTTCATAATATGAAAAACTATTCAACATTTTCCCACCAATGTTCTTGATAAGTTTCTATATGACTATAATCGACAATCTCCCCAATCTTTGGTGTCGCCACATTTAAGTTTTCTTTTTGTGATCTTGTGGTAATTTGTTTAATTGGATCATCCCAAGCATGATTACAAATACAAAAAGTACCCCAATGAACAGGAACTGTCCATTTAGCATGTAGGTCTTTCATTGCTTGAATACCATCTTTTGGTAACATATGAATGTTAGACCAGGACTTATCATATTGTCCATCTTCAATCATTAATAAATCAATGTCACCAAACTTTTCATAAACTTCCTTGAAATGATTTCCATAACCGGTATCTCCTGTAAAATAAGTTGTATATTTTTCATTTTTAAAAACATACCCACTCCATAATGTTTTATTGTTTTTCCAAGGAACACGTCCAGTAAAATGTCTTCCTGGTGTTGAAGTAATTGTGAGTCCGTCTATTTTTACTTCATCCCACCAATTCATGACATGTATTTTATTTTCATCAATTCCCCAACGAAGTAAATGTTTTTCTACTCCTAAAGGAACACAATAAACTTTTATTTTTTTATCAATTTGTTTAATTGTTTGATAATCCAAATGATCGTAATGATCATGGGATAGAGCTAAAACATCAATCATTGGCATGTTTTCTATATCAATAGGTAATTTAGAAAAACGCTTAGGTCCAATAAAAGGTACAGGAGATGCATAATCTGAAAACACAGGATCCATTAATACATTCTTCCCTTCTATTTGTAATAAAGAACTTGAATGACCAAACCATATCCATTTAAGTTCATCGTTCTTCGCTTTTTCTATTTTCTTTAACTGATGAACAGGTATTTCACCTTTAGGAACTGTTTCTTCATTTTTATATTCACTCTTTTGTCCCGTCATCAGTTGAATTTCAGGATTTCCATGAAATATTCCTTTTTTATATAAAGAGTTTCTTGCTTTATAATTCTTTTCATCTTCCTTATTAACATTTCCTCCTAAACTAGGCCAAAACTTAATAAACAACAAAGCAATAACTCCAATACATAAAATGACAATCCCTATTATTTTTAATACCTTCTTTATCATTTTTTACTCCATATAAAGTGTAACAGTTACACTTCCTTTCCCTATCGCTTCTTTTAAATGTGTTGTATCTTTAATATGACCTAATTTTGTAAAATCCCATGTATTTTGATTATAATAAAGACATAATTTATTACCTAAATATAAAATAATATCTCCCTCTTTTGTAGTTATTGTCTCATCATTACGAGGTAATGATGTGCCTAAATCTCCTACTTTTTCAAAGTTTCCATAATCATCTAAAGAAAGTACTCTTTTTTCTTTAGAAACATATTCTTTAAATGCTTTTGCACTTGTATTGTTTTCTAACTCTATTTCAAATGTATAACCATTAACTTCTAATTTCATTATTTCTCTTCCCCATTCTTTTTCTATACTTTTTTGATGAATTGGTTTATTTGCAAAAAGAAATAAACCTGCAATTATAACGAATACTAAAATAATCCTTTTCATTATTGTATCGCTCTTCCCATTTCATAAGCTTTCTTTAAGGCAGGATGATCTTTAATATTATTAGGAATATCAACACCACCTGCAAATACACTTCCTACAAAGTGGGCTTTAGGATAACAATTAACCCATCCTTTCAAACCATTGATAGCACGTTTATCTACCCCTTCTTCATTTTCAGCAGCTGTTGAGAGTAAATAAACATCTCTAAATTGATAATTAGATGTATAAAGAGAATTAGCTCGATCAATCATGACTTTCATTTGTCCTGACATTTCATAATAATAAATCGGCGTTGCCCATACAATAACATCTGCTTGTTTGATGTGTTCAGTAATGCTATTGGCATCATCTTTGATGACACATTCACCTAATTTTAAACAAGCAAGACATCCTTTACAAAAGGCAATATTTTTATCTTTTAAACTTATTTCTTCAACACTATTTCCACTTTCTTTTGCTCCTTGAATAAAAGCATCTGCTAGTTGATCAGAATTACTATTTAATCTTAAACTTGTTTTAATAACACATATTTTTTTAGCCATCTTCTTTTCCTCCAGTTGAATATTATTATATTCTATGATAAATTAATAGTAATACCTAAACTTAACTTTAGGTCAAGAGGAGGAACTAAAAATGTATTCTATTGGTGAAATATCAAAAATGTTTGACTTACCTATTTCTACATTACGTTACTATGATAAAGAAGGTTTATTTCCTCATTTAAAAAGAGTAAATGGGGTAAGAAAATTTAGTGAAAATGAAATAGAAACCTTACGTGTAATTGATTGTTTAAAAAGATCTGGTTTAGAAATCAAAGATATTAAAGAATATATGAACCTATGTTCTTTAGGAAATTCTACTTTAAAACAAAGAAAAGAAATCTTTGTTAAACAAAAAGAAGAAGTATTACAAGAAATGGAAAAACTTCAAAAAGTACTTTCAATGCTTAATTATAAATGTTGGTATTATGATCAAGCCATTGAAAAAGAAGATGAAGGTTATGTTCAAGCTCTTTCTTTTGAACAACTTCCACCACAAATTCAACAATACTATCAACATAGTCATGAGGATTGTTAGAGATGAAAAAGAAAATATTAATGACACTATCCATCATTTTAATTCTTTGTATGGGTGGTTTTGGCATTTATGTCAATGATTATTATCACGCACAAAACGATGCCCTAGAAATTTTAAATCATAAAAATGTGGAAAAAGTAAATTCAAATCTTATTACACTAACTCCTGAAAAGAAAAGTGATGTAGGTATTATCTTTTATCCTGGAGCCAAAGTAGAAAATACAGCCTATTTGCCTTTATTAAAACATTTAACAAACAAAGGCTATAACTGTTTTTTATTAAAGATGCCTTTTAACATGGCTATCTTTAATAAAAATGCAGCTAATAAAATTATTAATCAATATCCAAATATAAAACATTGGTACATATGTGGTCATTCAATGGGTGGAGCTATGGCTTCTTCCTATGTTTCTAAAAATAAAGATAAAGTAGATGGTTTAATTCTATTGGGTTCTTATATTTATGGAGATGTATCAGATAAAGATGCACTTACTATTTATGGTTCTTTAAATACAAGTGTTAAAAAGAAAATTGATTATAAAAGAAATATCGTTGTCATCAAAGGTGGAAATCATGCAAACTTTGGTAACTACGGTCATCAAAAAGGTGATGCTAAAGCAACTATTTCACGTAAAGAGCAACAAAACCAAACTGTAAAAGCTATCAATAATTTCATTGAAAAACGGCTGAATTAATTTTCAGTCGTTTTTACATAATCATTTAAATGAATACCATTCTTCAAAGCATCAATGACATGATCCTTATCGATCACATTTTCTACCTTTTCATCTAAAATCATTCCAATAAAACGTGCATCATCATCAATAGTAAAAGGCCAATAGAAGTAGAAGTGATTTCCATCTTTAAATTCAAAACGATAATCAAGAACATACCAATCTCTCGCAATCGGTGTTCCATAATTTTCATAACGATGTTTTAAAAGAAGTTCTACACTTTGAATATCTTCATATTTATATTCCTTTATAAATTTATCTTCTTTACCCAATAAAACAGAATAAAAATATTTTACATTATCTATATAACCTTTAAATTGATAATAACGAATACGATCATTTAAAAACTCTACCGATTGATTTCTTGTTTGATCAAGTGGTAATCTTAACCATAATTGTGAAAACTGGAAATCAGCAGCAATAAAACCAGTTGTAATTAATAATGAAATAAAAATCACAAATATTATTTTTTGTACAGTTGTTGTAGATGGTGCACTAATGAATAGTACAATTAATAATGTTGGTATAAATTTATATAAGAATTTTTTAATAGCAAGTTTCTTTGTAAGTCTTCTTCCAAGAGATACAATATCTGTTGTTTTTTGATAACCTAATTTATAATTCTTCACTTCTCTTTAGATTTGTTGTAAAGCTGGTAACATTGGTAGATCTTTTCTTACATACATTTCGATATTTTCTTGAACTTCTTCTAAGCTTTTAATTTGTTTTTCTAAATGAATCTGATTGATTTCTAAACATTCTTTAAAATCAAGTTCATTGTTTAAGATTGCTTTTACATCATCAATCGAAATATTTAAGTTACGTAAGAATTTTACCATGATGAGTTTTTGTAAATCATCTTGGCTATAACTACGATAACCATTATCATCTCTTTGTGGTGTAACGATTCCTTCTTTTTCATAATAGAAGATTGTATGTTTTGAAATTCCTAATTCCTTTTCTAATTCGTGTGTTTTCATATATAACACCCCTTCCTTAACTTCATCTAACACTATAGAGTAACTTTATAGTCAAGGTTTTTTATCAAAATAATACCTTTTTTATAAAAAGACTGAATTATTCTTTAGTCCCTCTTACATAGTCATTTAAATGGATACCATTTTTTAAAGCATCAATGACATGATCTTTATCAATAATATTTTCTACCTTTTCATCTAAGATGGTTCCAATAAAACGAGAATCATCATCCAATGTAATCGGCCAATAAAAATAGAAATGATTTCCATCTTTAAATTCAAAACGATAATCAAGAACATACCAATCTTTCGCAATTGGTGTTCCATAACTTTCATAACGATGATTTAAAATCAATTCAACACTTTGAATATCTTCATACTTATAAGATTGCATATATTTTTCTGCTTTATTAAATAAAACACCGTAGTAATATTTCAAATTATTAAGATATCCATGAAATTGATAATAACGAATCCCATCACTTAAAAATTCTACTGATTGATTCATTGTTTGATCTAATGGCATTTTTAACCATATTTGTGAAAATTGAAATTCTGTCGCAACAAAGATATTTATAAAAAGAATCATTAATAAAATAAAGATAATGATTAAAGCTGTTGTCTTTTCAAGGTTTTCATCAAAAAAGGAAGCTGCACAAATCCACATAATAAACGATGGGGTGATTGCGGCAGGAATCTTATATAAGAATTTTCTTAATGCAAGTTTCTTTGTAAGTCTTCTTCCAAGAGATACGGTATCCGTTGTTTTTTGATAACCTAATTTATAATTCTTAGCTTCTCTTTGGATTTGTTGTAATGCAGGTAACATTGGTAGATCTTTTCTTACATACATTTCGATATTTTCTTGGACTTCTTCTAAGCTTTTAATTTGTTTTTCTAAATGAATTTGATTGATTTCTAAACATTCTTTAAAATCAAGTTCATTGTTTAAGATTGCTTTTACATCATCAATCGAAATATTTAAGTTACGTAAGAATTTTACCATGATGAGTTTTTGTAAATCATCTTGGCTATAACTACGATAACCATTATCATCTCTTTGTGGTGTAACGATTCCTTCTTTTTCATAATAGAAGATTGTATGTTTTGAAATTCCTAATTCCTTTTCTAATTCGTGTGTTTTCATATATAACACCCCTTCCTTAACTTCATCTAACACTATAGAGTAACTTTATAGTCAAGGCTTTTTATCAAATTTTGAATGAATTGTAAGAAATCCCGGTTGATATTTATTTTCTTGAACATAAATCCAATGATTTTTTAAATAACCATTAATAACTTCTAAAATCTTATCTGTAGGATAACTTTTTCCTTCTTGTCTTACTTCTAAACCACAACATGTACATCCACCAACACCATGAATTGAATATTCTATATTATTTTCTTTAAGTAACTGATTGATTTCTAGAATCATTTTAAAATTAACAACATTATTCATAGTCATCTCTCCTTTACTTTATTATAAATAAAAAGGAAGAACGAATCTTCCTTTATAAACACATTTTATAAATATTCAAACAATCTTCTTGACTTAATGATCGATAAGCTCTAGATAACGCGTCTTGACCATAACAGGCTTTTACTTTCAACTCATCAAATTTTTCATCATTAATTCCTACTTCACTTAATGATGTAGGTAAATGAAGTTCATCTTTAATAAAGCTTTGTAAAGCAACAATACCTGCTTTTGCATTAGCCATGTCATCACCTTGATCTTGAATACCCATCACATTTAAACCAAAACGAGCAAAATCTTCAACAACAGTTTCATCTTTGTTTAATAAATAAGTCATCCATTTAGGAGTAATTATTGCAAGAGCTAAACCATGAGTCATATCATAAGTTGATGAGAATTGTTCAAGAGCATGGAGTTGCGCTTGTGTTTTATAACCTGATGTACAAAAACTATTTAATGCCCATGAAGCAGCCCATAACATTGTTGCTCTCGCTGCATAGTTTTCTGGTTCTTTGATAGCTATTGGTAATTGTTCTCTTACTGTTCTTAATAATGTTTCAACAACATTGAATTGTAATGGGTATTTATCGCTATTAACAAAATAGTTCATATCGAATAAGTGAGTCATGATATCAAATCCCCCACATGCTGTTTGTTTAGCTGAAACACTAAATGTATTTGTTGGATCAAGGAAAGCTGCTTTAGGTCTTAAGATATCCCCATTAATACCACTTTTAACACCTTTTTCAACATTAGCAATCACACATGATTTATCCATTTCACTTCCTGTTGAAGCAATTGTAGGCATTGCTAGTACGGGTAAGGCATTATTCCACGCTACTTTCTTTTCTACTAAATCCCAAATATTATCTGTATCAGCAAGAGTTAAAGCGGCAATCGCTTTAGAAGCATCAATAGTTGATCCTCCTCCAATTCCTAAAACGGCTGTAATATTGTTTTCTTTACAGATTTTTGCACCTTTATTGACAGTTGTATGTCTTGGATTTGGTTCCACACCTGCAAGTTCATAAACTTCAATATTATTTTCTTTTAATTCTTTCATGACTTTATCATAAAGTCCTATTTTTTTAATAGAACCTCCTCCATAAACAACAAGTACACTTTTACCATATTTTAATACTTCTTCATGTAAATGACCTAATTGGTCTTTACCAAAATAAACTTTTGTTGTGTTTTGAAATTGAAAATCATTCATTTTATTTTCCTCCTTCTGGTTTTAAAGGCCCATAGTAATAAGAAGATGTTGCTCCACCATCCATTAAGAAAGTAGATCCAGTAATAAAGGCTCCTTTATCACTCATTAATAATTCAGCTACATTTGCAACTTCATCCGCAGTTCCTGGTCTACCTGCTGGACATTTAGCAAACATATTTTTATAGAAATCTCCCCTTGGTCCATTAAATTCATCAATTGCAAGCGGTGTTACAATAATACCTGGGGCAATAGCGTTGATTCTTGCACCACGTTGTCCCCATTTAACAGATTCAGCCATCACACGTTTTTCATTACATCGTTTTGCTAATTGATAAGCATGCAATGTATCTTGAATATTTTCTGATTGTAAGATTTCCAAGTCTAATAATTCTTCAGTTGGTGTACATGCAAGTTGTTCATCTTCTAAAGCTGTAAGTTGTTCCATACGCCAACCTGATTGACTTGAAATTGTTACACCAATGCCACCTTCTGTAATTACTTTTCCTACTTCTTCTAATAAAACAGCTGTTCCATAAAGATCCACTTTTAAAATAGCCTCAATTGGTGCTTGGGAAGGTGAAACCCCTGCACCATTGACAAGCATTTTAATAGGTCCATAACTTTTAGCCATATCAATCATTTTTAAAATATCTTGTCTACTTGATAAATCCATTTCTATAACTTCAACATCAAATCCTGCATCCCCCATTGTCTTTTGAATATTTTTTGCGTTTTCAATATTTTTATCACCTAAAATAATTTTCTTACCGGCACCCATTCTTCTAGCAATCGCCATACTGATTTGACCAGCACCAACAACAATCATAACTTCTTTCATTATTCTTTACCTGCCTTTTCTATACAATCAATGGCATTTAAACTTCTTGGATATCCTACAAAAGGAACATTTTGTGAAACGACTTTAATTAAAAATGCTTCATCATTTCCTAATCTTATATTCGCTTTGGCATGGGCAATGGCTTGTGGCTTGCATCCACCTTGTGCATATAAGAAACAGAAAGTAATCATTTCTCTTTGTTTATAATCAAGTCCACCTCTTGTATAGTAATCTCCAAAACAGTTATCTGTTAACCATTTACGAATATGCATTGTTTTAGGATCACCACTTGTCGCATATCCTCTCATTTCTTCACCAAAGATTGCTACTTGTGCTTGCTCTCCTTTTTCTAAACGATTGGTATTAGGATCATTTTGATTTTCTAATGGAAGTTTTAAACCTAAAGTCTCTTCAATAAAACTATTCACAGCTTTTAAGAAAGGAAAAACTCTCCCAATTCCTAAATAAGCAACAGCTTGATAAACAATTTCTTTCATTTCTACTGGAGTTACTCCAAAATTATATGCTGCTTTCAACATTCCTTTAAATTCGTCAATTCCTTGGCATCCTAATAAAACTGCAAGAATTGAAATAAATCTAGTTTTATCATCTAAATCATCTTGATTTACAACTTCATCAAATGCGAAGTTATCAAAAGCTTCAATAAATTCAGGATCTGTTCTTAAAAAATCTGAAACATACCCTGGAAACATTTTTTCATGATAATTTTTAGCGTTATCTGTCATTTTATTTTTCTCCTAACCATCTTTCTAATTGTTGTCTACATCCATCAACATGACTTCCATGAATACTTAAGCCTTTATGAAGGATACTATTTGGACAAAGTTTCTTTAAATCACTTTCACTTCTTCCCATACCACTTCCTTCATGGCTACAAATCGGATAGATATGCTTATTGGTAAAGTCATAACTTTCTAAAAATGTCATAACAATCGTTGGCATTGTTGACCACCAGTTTGGATAACCTAAATAAATTGTATCGTATTCATCAATACTTTCTAATGGATCTAATATTTGTGGACGGGCATTATTTTTAAGTTCATCACTTGCACGCTTTGTACATTCATGATAATCAAATGGATAAGCATCCACTTCTTTGATTTGATAAATATCTGCATCAATCATTGTAGATAATGTTTCAGCAATGACTTGTACATTCCCTTTTTCTAAATTAACAATATTTCCCGAGAAATAATTTTCTTTATTATGCGAAAAATAAACAATTAAACTTTTACTCATTGATTTTTATCTCCTTTGCTATGTTATATGCTTTTTCTATTGAATCTGTTTTTTCAATATCATCTTTATTCCCTGTTTGGAAACCTAAAATAGAATCTACAAAACGATTACCACCAACTCTTAAACAATCAATATATTTTTGGAAAGTATCTTTGATGATTTTAAAATAACTTTCTTCAGGAGCTAATCCTGTTGTAAGTAGATAGAAATCTTTGTCATGAATTGTTTTTTCAATCGCAAATGTACGATCAATTAATAACTTCATTGAAGCATTAAATGTATAAAAATAAACCGGTGAAGCAAAGACAATGACTTTTGCTTCTAACATCTTTTCATAAATTTCTTGCATGTCATCTTTTTGTACACATTGATTTGTCTTTTGACAAATATTACATCCTAAACAAGGTTTAATATTTTGATAATTGACATAAATCTTTTCTGTGCTATATCCATTTTCTTCTACACCTTTAATAAAAGCATTCGCTAATCGATCTGTATTCCCATGCTTTCTTGGACTACTCATTAAAACAAGAACTTGTGCCATAATTACTCACTCCTTTTTCCACTTATATGATAAAAAAAAGAAGGAATTGAAACAATTTCAATTCCTAATCATCTTTATAAGTTTTACTTATTTAATATTTCTTTATACATCTTTACAAATTCTTCTATATAATAATTGGTTTTATCTTTAGACCAACAAGCAAAATAATTTCTTTGAATAGGCTTGCCTTTATAAGATAATTCAATTCTTTCAATTCCTGACATAGGCTTATCTAAATGACCGATTTGATCAATTGGTAAATAACCTCTTTGGCTAGCTACCATTAAACGTGCTTGTTCCAAAGAATCCGCATAAAGAAAACGATGTGAAAGATTTAGTGACTTTTCATAAAATTCTCTTTCTGAATCTTCTCTCTCTTTAGAAACAACGATAATACAAGACATATTCTTTAAATCATCAACACTAATAACTTCTTTTTTAGATAAAGGAGAAAGTGTTGAGATTTCAATAAAAGAAACACTTTCTTTTAAGTTTTCATTATAATAATCTTTATTAAACGTTCTTCTTTGTTCACTTATTTTCATATCAATACGATGATCAACTAATAATTCAAACAATTCCTCATGTGTACCACTGACTACTGAAATATTAACTTCTGGATAAATTCTTTTAAATTCAACAATTGTTTCTAATAATTCATTAGTACTAAAGTTTTTAGGATAACCAATTGTTAGGTTTAATTCCTGATCTTCTCCTCGACGAATTGTTTCTTCTTTAAAATCTTCAATTTCATCAAGAAGTACTTTTCCATGACGATAAAAATATTCTCCTGCCGCTGTTAAAGAAAATTGTCTTTTACTTCTTTCAAATAAACGTACCCCTAATTCCTTTTCTAGAGCTTTGATTTGTTGGGAAATAGCTGATTGTGAAATAAAACATTGTTCAGCTGCTTCTGTAAAACTATGTAAATCAACAACTGTGATAAAATATTTCATTTGTTTAAGTAACATGGATTTCACCTCTTTTTATATTTTACTGTATTTTTAAGTTCTCTGCACAAAAATTTGTTATAATTTAGAAAAGGAGTGGGAATATGAAAAAAATAATCACAGTATTACTATCTTGTATAATGCTTATAAGCTTAACAGGATGTGCCATGTTTGAATCAAAGATCAACGATATTAAAGGAAACCTTGTTGGTAATGGTTATACCATTGATACCTTTGATAACTATGGAAAAAGAATTATGACAGCAACAGGAGATAAAATCAATATTCAAGGTAATCCTGTAGAAACAACTTCTTATGATAGTGATGGAAGTATTATTACAGGATATGAATTATCTTCAGTTATTACCATTACCATTGATGGTCAAGAAATTGAATCTTGTGGAGATACATGTATCTTTACTCAAAAAGGATTAGAACCAAATGTTGATTTTACTCAAGAAGACATAGAAAGTAATGATAATGGAAAACTTTCAAATAATACATATATCGCTAATATTATTAATAAGTATAAAAACTACTTTGGTAAATCAAGAGTTGTTGTTATTAAGTCTCAATTAGGTCAACCAATTACAGCTTATTCAGGAGATGAAGTTTATTGGTCAGTTCCTAAAAAGTTACCTAAAATGACAAAGCTTATGATTGATGGTAAAGCTCTTTATATTCATCGTGCAAATTATCAAATCATTGATACAGCTTTGTTAAACTAAAAGACGGCATTGCCGTCTTTTACATTGTAAATAAACTTAAGATATCTTCTTTAGACATTTGTGATAATCCACCACTATTATTTTCTACAAACATATCCGCTAATTCTTTTTTACGTTTTTGCATTTCAATAATCTTTTCTTCTACACTATCTTTCATCACAAGATTAAATACTTGAACATTACTCTTTTGACCAATACGATAAGCACGATCTGTTGCTTGGTTTTGCGCCGATACATTCCACCATGGGTCATAATGAATAACATTTTCAGCCGATGTTAAGTTAAGACCTGTACCTCCTGCTTTTAAAGAAATTAAGAATAATGTTGTATCATCTTTTTGGAATCTTGAAACAAGTTCTCTTCTTTCTTCCTTATTTGTACTTCCTGTAAGCATGTAATATGTAATACCAGCTTTTTGACATTCCTCAGCAATTAAATCCAAAGCGGAAGTAAATGAAGAAAAGAGGAGTACTTTTTGTTTATTTTCTTGCATTGTTTTAATAAGTTCCATACAAGCTTTAAGCTTAGATGATGGTTGATCAATATTATCATAAACAAGACGTGGTTCTAGACATAATTGTCTTAATCTTGTAAGCATTTTTAGAATTTGCATCTTATCCGAGCCTTCTATGTCATAAAGTTGTTGAAGTTCTTCATTGACTTTAGCAAGATTTGCAACATAGATTTTTTCTTCTTCATCACTAAATGGAAGAATCATATTTTGTTCTATTTTATCTGGTAATTCTTTTAATACTTCTTTTTTATTTCTTCTTAAGATAAATGGTGTTACTAGTTTTTTAAGCTGTTTTGTTTTTTCTTCGTCATTATTTTTAACAATACTTGATTCATATTGTTTTTGGAAATAATGGTAATTGAATAAGTATTGTGGCATTAAGAAATCAAAAATAGACCATAATTCTGCTAAACTATTTTCAATTGGTGTTCCTGTTAAAGCAAGTTTATGTCTTGTTTTTAAAGTTTTAACCGATTGTGCATTCTTTGTTTTTTGATTTTTAATATATTGTGCTTCATCTAAGATTACATATTCAAATTCAATATCTTGATACAATTCAAAATCTCTTCTCATATAATCATAAGAAGTTACATATAAACCTTGTTTAATCTCTTTAATTAATTCTTTTCTTAAAGCCCCATTACCTGTAATACATGTGACTGATAACTGTTTAGAAAACTTATGCACCTCATCTTCCCAGTTATAAATAAGTGAAGATGGACATACAACAAGACTTGGTCTATTAGTTTTTAATGAATCTAATAAAGTGATAATTTGTAATGTTTTTCCTAACCCCATATCATCAGCAAGAATACCATTAAAACCATAATCTTTTAACGTATGAAGCCATACATACCCTTCTTTTTGATAATCTCTTAAGATTTTTTCATAATTTTGAGGTACTGGATACTCTTTTTGCGTTGCTGATTTAAATCTATCTAGTGTTTCTACAAAGGATTCTTCGCGATCAAGTTCTACATATTCAAAATCATTTTCTTCATCAATTGCGAGCATTCTCTGTTTATTCATTGAAAACTCACCATTATCAATATCTTTAACATCAACATGATAAGCATCCATAAATTCACTTAATTCTTCTAAATCAGGTGAATCTAAATAAAGCAGTTCGCCATTTTTTAAACGATAGAATTTCTTTTTACGACGATATTGATTTAAAACATCTTGTAATTCTTGTTTTGGTATTTCATGAGATGAAATATCAAATTTTAAAAGATTGTTTTCAACACTAACCCCTACATGTAAGTTATAAGAAATCTTCTTACCTACTCTTTTCAATGCTTCTGATACATAAACATCTCCATATTGTTTTAAATAATCTAATCCTTCAAAGATGAATTCATAAGTTGTTTGGCTATTTGTATCAAAATATGCACGATGCTTATTTTGATCTATTAATGAAGCATATTGTTCAATATATTTTTCAATTAAATCTTGTTGATAAGTTGTAATTATATTGTCATTAAAACCATAAACACGATTTTGATTTTCATCAACATAAACTGGTTGAAAATAAATCATTTGATTATCATCAATATCTCCATAAATTTTGATTTCATCATAAGTTGGTATATCATTTTGAGTTTCATCAAACACTTCAAAATAAGAAAGAATTGGTAACAAAACATATTTATAGAAGTCTTGATATTGTTCCTCTAAAATAATCAATTGTCCTTCATTATCCATAATGCTACTTAAAAAACGACAAACATTCCCTTCTTCATCAAAAATCATGCGATCCATATAAAACTTACCATTATTCATTCCATAACGATAGCCATGTTTACCACCGATATAAATAGGTTCATCTACATTTACTCGAACAATATAATAATCATCTTCTTTTAAAATATATAAACGTAAATTACATTCAATCTCACCTAAAGAAAAGATTTCTTTATTCGCATCATAAAATTCATCAAATAAACGAGGATCTATTGTTATACTTCTTTTAATAGGTTCATAATAATAAGAATATTCTTCCATGTCATGATGATGAATGATCAGTGCTTTTTTCATCAAATCAATTTGTTTTAAAGCATCATCTGTAAAGCTTTTTTCACTGTGGACAAATTCTAAAGCTTTTCCATATTTATAGTTTTCTTGATTTTGAATTCTTTCTATAAAATCAGCAATATTTTTTAATACATATTTCTTTTCATTTCCAATTTTATACTCGAGTACTATTTTATCTCCATTTAGATAAACATTCGGTGTTAAATCATATTTTTCTTGATTGATTGAAAGGCGTAAGTCTGTTTGATATTGGCTTTTATTAAAATCAATAAGCTTTGTAGACATAGAAGCCATTTGTCTTAATTGTGCTTTTCTTCTTTGTCTTTGATTTTCTTTTTCTATTTCTTTGATTTTTTGTAATTTATCACTTTGATAATCAAAAGGAAGTTGATTGATTTCTAATTCATTGAGTTTTAAAATTACTGCACCTAGATGACCACACATTGAATCTTGGTCATTAAATGGGCATGAACATTCATAAGAAACAACTTGATTATCTTTAATATCTAATGAACATTTTTGGGGATGATTAAATACTGAAACGACAGCATCTATATGATAAACATCTTCATTAGCTGTAACATGTATGCTTTCTACATTATCATAGTGATGATATTTTCTAGCAATTTCTAAGTTATTTTTACTTTTTACAACATTTGAATTAATATTGAATTTCAATTTCATCACCTTCCTTTAAACATGCATCTAACATTTCATGTAGTTTCTTTTTTTTTGGATATTCTTTTTTCAACATATCTACTAACTCTATTTTAGACATTTCATCTAACTCATGAAATAAGTCATAAATATAATCTCTTAAATAATAATTTCTTATTCCTTGATTTATATAATCTTTTAAGCATTCAACATATACCATTAAATACATTTCTAAACTGTATTCTTTTATCATTCCTTTTAGTGGATCAAAAAAATTCATATTTGGTTTTTGTAGTAAGATATAAATAGCATATTTTGCTTCTTGTTTTCGTTTAAACATTATCGCTAATTCATAATCACTATAATAATCATCTACTTTATTTATAAAATCAATCAAGTAATTTTCAAATTTATTTCCATAAAACTCTTTTAAATCATCATAATAAATAGGAACTTCTGAACAATTATAATAGCTTAATTTTGAACATAAATAATTTAAATACGCATCTTCATTTTCTGGATTGAGTAAGGATTCTAATTTTGCTTTTGTTTCTTTTGTTCTAATATTTTGTATATGTTCTTTATAGTATTGCTTAGCATGTCCTATTTGTTGATTATTCATATAATAGCGTATCATTTCCATAATATAATCTTCATTGTTATTATAAATTCGGATATCATCTAAGTATTTTTTTATATCCAAATGATGATCATTAATAATTTTAAAATATGTATTTAATAAAGCTGGATTTCTTTTATTTAAAAGCATTTCTTTAATAATAGCTATTTGATCTTCAACATCTAATAAATAAACTACAGACATAATATGACTAAATGCATTTTCATATCTTTGATATTTCATATTTTCTTTAAGCCATTGTACTGTTAATTCTTTATTATGCTCATTAGTAAGCAACTTACAGTATCCTTGAAACATAATATTAAGTATTTCATGTCGATAATCTTTTGAGTAATTAGAACTTAAAAATTCTTCAATAACTTGTTGATAATTAGAAATATGAAAATTTCCCTGCTTATTTAATTGAATAATATTCTTTAAATATTTCTTAAATTCTTCATTAAATTCACGTTTTAACATATAACTACTACGTGATCTTGCACGAACTCTTTTTAATAAAGCATTAATATCGATATATTGTTGTTCATCCTTAGGAAGTCTTTCTTCAATCGCAAAATAAAGTGCTGCCTCATGTTTACAATGATGACCTTCATTAGCATAGGGGCAATCACACGTTACAGACATCACATTATAATGTTCATCTAAAGTAATTTTAGTATGATAAGCTTCACTTCCTAAAACAATTCCTGTATATGTTTTATCATCTTTTTGATTAATAGAAAAAACTCTGTTTTGTTCAAAATATTTTTTTCCTCTTTCTAATATTGTATCTGTAAAAAATGAACTCATATTCTTCCTCTTTTCGTATTTATTCAATTATACAAAATAGAAGACTATTAAAAAAGCACAAAAATTAATTTGTGCCTAAAATATATTTATTGATGACTTCCGCCACAGCATTTTCATTATTTGTCGCCTTGGTAATCACATCACATTCTTTCTTCATATCTTCAACAGTGTTTTGTACCCCAACACCAAGTCCTGCCACTTTAATCATTGATAAATCATTAAAATTATCACCAACAGCAATCGTCTCTTTAATATCTACACCTAAGATATCCGCAAGTTTCTTTAAACCTTGTCCTTTATTAACCCCTTGATGATTAAATTCAATGTAACGATTTGATGAATAACTTACATCCAAATCCCCTGTAATATCCTTTAAATCATCTTCTATCTTTTTCAAATAATCATAATCTGTATTCATATACAACACTTTAACAATTTCTTGTCCCTTTAAAAAATCAATATGATCATCAAAGATTTCTTTAACTTCCATTCTTCCCGCTAAATAGTCAATTTCTTCTTGAACAAACTTATAAGCATAAACCATATCTTTTGTGTAAACATGAATACATACATCATAGTTTAAACCTCTTTTATAAAGCTCACTTGCTTTTTCAAAAGTAATTCCTTCAAAATAAAGAGGTTTACTTCCTTTATTTTCACTAATGGCTCCGCCATTATAAGAAATTACATATTCATTTTCTAAGTCATAAAGACCTAATTCTTTTAAAGTTCCATCAACCGTATTGTATCCTCTTCCTGTAGCAGGAACAAACTTAACACCTAATTCTTTTGCTTTTTGAATTGCTTCGATATTTTCTTTAGAAATTGAACGATCATCACTTAATAAAGTTTCATCTAAATCACACGCTATAATTTTATACATAAAGAGCCTCCTTTATTTATTATTGTATCTAATCAAATATCTCTTCCACATTAATTTCATAATATGAAATTAATTCTACCTATGATATCTTTAATAAGGGTGCTAACATGAAAAAACGTATTTACGAAATAATAGAAGTTTCTAAAGAAGACGATAAAGCAAGTCATGTATATGATTTAGTGATGATGTTTATCATATTTATAAGCATTATTCCACTTGCTTTTAAAAATGAATCTCATTTATTTAATATGATTGATTCTATCTCTGTCTTTATTTTTATTATAGATTATTTTCTAAGATGGTTGACTGCAAACTTAAAGTACCATAATAATGATATAATCTCATATCTAAAATATCCATTTTCATTTATAGCTATTATTGATTTACTTTCAATCCTACCATCTATCAGCCTTTTAAATAAAGGATTCAAAGCATTAAAAACAATTCGTCTTATTCGAACATTTAGAGTACTACGTATATTTAAAAGTTTTCGTTATTCTAAAAATATTCAAATTATTATACAGGTTGGAAAGAATTCAAAAGATGCCTTAATTACTGTTCTTTATCTAGCAATAGGTTATATTATTGTCTGTGCTTTAGTTATTTTCAACGTTGAACCTGATAGCTTCCATACTTTCTTTGATGCTATCTATTGGGCAACGATTTCTCTTACTACTGTAGGGTATGGAGACATCTATCCAGTAACAACATTAGGTAGAATGATTACCATGGTTTCTTCTTTCATGGGAATTGCTATCGTAGCATTACCTGCTGGTATTATTACTGCAGGCTATATGAAAGAAATAGGATCAGTATAATCCTGATCCTCTCGATACACCATAGTCAGCTTCGATATTTTGCATAACAAAACACGAATACATTGGATAAGGACATTCCTTTAATCCAAATAACAATGCATACTTCATTTCTTCTTCTGTTTCAATTTCTTTATAACCATCTAAATACTTTTCATAACCTAATAATCTCTTTAAATCTTCATAAATATCTAAACTATAACAATCATCTACAAAATGATGTTCTTGTCTTAATTTATTTTTCATGTCTTTTAAGTAATCATTTTCCCATTTTATTATTTTTTCAAAATCATTTTCTACCCAAATACGTAGTGTTTTATCATCAACAATTTGATCAATAGAAATAGCATATAACATTTGGAATAATTGATCTTCTGCTCTATTATTTGTATATGTTTTAAGAAAATGAATACTTAGTTCATAGTCTTTTTCTTCTAAAGAAATATCTTTTTGTTCATTCCATTTTTTTAATAATAAATAGATAAGGATTGATTTATCTTGTGGTAATTCATCAATTAATGATAATAAATAATAAACATATTGTAAATCTTTAATAGGTGTATTCATTGTTTGTATTTTTTTATAATTTAATACATGTTTTTTATGATCTTGATATTGAATAACAGGATAATGATTTTTAGGTTTTTTCTTATAAAAGTAATAAAGAATAATGAGCAGCAATGCAAATACAAATAGTAATTCCATAATGATCACTCCTTTAAATCATTATATCACAACATCAAAATAATAAAATTAAT
>OLRB01000476.1_pt1 | contig 27423 bp, 26 predicted proteins | sample 1672751 | NCBI WGS metagenome assembly OLRB01 (sample SAMEA3136720, study PRJEB25190) | human gut metagenome | biome: human gut; feature: human-associated habitat; material: faeces | place: Austria | collected 2013
TTGTTTCCTTCAAGGACTGAGAGGCCGCTTCCCCAGTTAATAAATTAAATCCCAACTAATCTAATTTCAACCCTTTGAATAAATCTCCGAGACTTGTACCAATCTCTTCAGCTTTAGGAATCTCTACATGGATTTCCTCTTCTTCTTTTTTCTCTTCTTCAAGAGCTTTCATGCTGAGACTGATCTTACCGTCTTTTACGCCGATGATCTTTACATTTACCTCATCTCCGACATTTAGCACATCAGAAGGTGATTTGATCCGTTTTAAACTGATCTGGGAGATGTGTACCAGTCCGGAGAGTCCGTCGCCGAGTTCTACAAATGCGCCGTAGTTCTGAAGACTTTCTACCGTACCAGTTACTATGCTGCCGACTTTAACAGCTGCAATTCGAGCTTCTCTTTCTTTTCTTGCTTTTTCCTGTAGGATCTCACGTGCAGAGAGCACAAGGCGGTTATTGGCTTCATCTACATCAATGACCCTGACTTCAATATCTTTTAACAGATATGTTTCCAGATCTTCGATATAAGAAAGAGATAATCTGGATGCAGGAATGAATCCGCGGATTCCCTCGATCATGGCAATGGCTCCGCCGTTCACGATTCCTTCTACTTTTACAGGCAGGATCGTGCCTTTTTCCATATAAGATTTTACTACGTTCCATGGATTTGCATCATCGAAATGTTCCTCAAGGTCAGCCATTGTAACAGCTGCTTCTGTCTGTGTTTGTTCGTGTAATAATTCTTCGCTCATAGTGTAATAATTCCCTTCTTAGTAATAGTAAGAACATGCAAATAACATGTTCTCCAGTATTAATTTCAGTATAGCATAGAACCATAATATTGTTCAAAGAAAAATACGAAATACATGGAAATAAAGGTTGACGAAACTTCAAAAAGATGGCAAGCTTAATACTTGAAGGATATAAGCAAAAGGATGTGAAAGATAAAAGATGGCTAAAAAAGAAGAAAAAATATACGTTGTGGGACATAAGAATCCAGATACGGATTCCATCTGTTCGGCAATTGCCTATGCGAATTTAAAAAGAGAAATAACCGGTAATGATTATGTAGCCAAAAGAGCCGGTCAGATAAATGAAGAGACACATTATGTATTACAGAAGTTTGGGGTAAAAGTACCGACACTTCTTGAAAATGTAAAACTGCAGGTAAAGGATATGGATATCCATCAGATTGATGGTGTCGGTCCGAATGTGTCTATGAAAGATACATGGATAAAGATGAAGGAGAATAATATCAAGACCATTCCTATATTAAGAGACGAAGAACTTCTTGGTGTGATTTCCACAGGAGATATTGCAACATCTTATATGGAAGTATATGATAACATGATCCTTTCCAAAGCAAAAACACAGTACCGTAACATTATGAATACACTGGATGGAGAGATGGTAACCGGTAATGAACACGGATATTTTACCAAAGGGAAAGCGGCAATCGGTGCGTCCAGTCCGGAACTGATGCAGGAATTTATTGAAAAGGATGATCTGGTGATTCTTGGAAACCGTGTAGAGTCACAGATGTGTGCCCTGGATATTGATGTAAGCTGCATGGTTGTCTGCCAGAATGCGGAGGTTTCAAAAGAAGTGATCAAGCGTGCAGATGAACAGAGTACGGTGATCATCAGTACGCCACACGATACATTTACCGCGGCAAGACTGATCAACCAGAGTGTCCCGGTTAAGCGCTTTATGACGAAGGCACCTCTGATTTCTTTCCATATGAGTGATTATGTGGAAGATATCAAGGAAGTGATGGCAAAGAAGAAGTACCGTGATTTCCCGATCATTGACAGACATGGAAAGTTCAGGGGGTTCATATCCAGACGTCGTTTTTTAAATGTAAGTAAGAAGAAAGTAATTCTGGTAGATCATAACGAGAAGAATCAGGCTGTAGACGGTATCGAAGAAGCAGAGATTGTGGAGATCATCGATCATCACAGACTGGGAAATATAGAGACAATGGGACCAGTGTTTTTCCGTAACCAGCCAGTAGGATGTACCGCAACGATTGTATATCAGATGTACAAAGAAAATGATGTGGAGATCAAGCCGACAATTGCAGGACTTCTGTGTTCGGCAATTATTTCAGATACACTTTTATTCCGTTCACCGACCTGCACACCGCTGGATGAAAAGATTGCCAAAAAACTGGCGAAGATTGCGGGTATCAATCTGGAAGAACAGGCACAGGCGATGTTCAAGGCAGGAAGCAGCCTTGCCGGAAAGACAGCAGAAGATATTTGCTTCCAGGATTTTAAGCAGTTTACAGTCAATGATATGGTATTTGGCGTAGGACAGTTGAATTCCATGAGTAAAGAGGAACTGCAGAAAGTAAAAGAGATGCTGACACCATATCTTCCGAAAGTACTGGAGAAGAATGGAGTGCAGATGGTGTTCTTTATGCTGACAGACATTCTGGATGAGTCGACAGAACTGTTATGCTGTGGGGCAAGGGCAAAAGAGTATATTATTGATGCATTTGACCTGAAAGAAAACACGGAGAAGATGATCTTAAAGGGTGTGGTATCCAGAAAGAAACAGCTGATACCGACTTTGGTAAGTGAATTACAGCAGTAAAGGAAGCGGGGGAGAAGACATGGCAAAGCAGATCTGGAAACCGGGGAATATGCTGTATCCGCTTCCGGCTGTGATGGTAAGTACTGCAGACAAATCCGGCAGATCGAATATCATAACAGTTGCGTGGACAGGAACAGTATGTACGAATCCGGCGATGCTGTATATATCTGTAAGACCGGAACGATATTCGTACAATCTTTTGAAAGACAGCGGAGAGTTTGTAGTAAATCTGACGACCGAGAAGCTGAAAAAGGCAACAGACTGGTGCGGTGTACGTTCCGGTCGTGATGTCGACAAATGGAAAGAGATGCATCTGACGGCCGGCAAAGCGTCAAAGCTTGATCATGCACCGATCATAGAAGAATGTCCGGTGAACATTGAGTGTAAAGTAACAGAGATAAAAGAACTTGGTTCGCATCATATGTTTCTGGCAAAAGTAGAGGCTGTTCAGGTAGGAGAAGAATATCTGGATAAAAAGGGAAGACTACAGCTGGGAAAGGCCGGACTTCTGGCATATTCTCACGGAGAATACCTGACATTGGGAAAGACTCTCGGAACATTTGGATGGAGTGTCAGAAAGCTTTCTGCGTCGGGAAGAAAAGCTGCATCACGAAAACGAAAGAAATAAAAACAAAATAAATGTAGGGCGTCAGAATGCTGACGCTTTTTTTTAATTCCATGCGTTCGAAATAAGGGTATGAGCATGGAATTTTCTGTCTTTGCATATAGTAAAATGAAATGGTGGTATGTGGGGACAGCATGGAATTAAATCGGGATTATGAATCTGCTGCAATATATAAATGGCGTAAGAAGAGAAAGAAAGCATTTGTTTTGTTCATTTGCATAGTTGGAATCTGTTTTCTTGTGACAAGGATGGTGCGGGTGGAAGATAAGACAACGGTGAAAGTTCATAACATGCATACGGAACAGAATGAAAAAGCCATTCGGTATGTTGCATCAAATATGATAAAAGAGGATCCAAAGATTGCAATTACCTTTGATGACGGACCAAGTCCGGCATGGACTCCGCAGCTTCTGGATGGATTGAAAGAGCGGAATGTAAAAGCAACATTTTTTCTGATCGGAGAAAACGCAAAAAATAATCCGGAACTGGTAAAGAGGGAAGCGGAAGAAGGACATCTGATAGGCAATCATACCTATCATCATGTGGAAATCACACGGGTGCCGGATGAGACGGCACAGGAAGAAATACTGATGACAAATGAAGTGATCACCGGAATTACCGGAGAGGAAGTCTCTTATATGAGACCGCCGTTTGGAGTCTGGCAGAAGAATCTGGAGAGGAAATTGGATGTCATGCCTGTGTTGTGGACCATAGATCCACTGGACTGGACAACGGACAATGAAGACGAAATTATCAATAAAGTAGTGACGCAGGCGGGGGAAGATGATATTATTTTATTACATGACTGTTATGAATCTAGTGTGAATGCAGCATTGCGTATAGTGGATATTTTGCAGAAAGAAGGGTTTGGATTTGTAACAGTCGATGAACTGATAATGAATTAGAGTTGTACTCTTGTGGTTCAACTAAATGGAGATGAAAGAATGGATTTATTTGATTACATGCGGGAGCAGAACATGGGAAAGGAAGCTCCGCTTGCATCCAGACTGCGGCCGACAACATTGGAAGAAGTAGTAGGACAACAGCATATTATAGGAAAAGACAAATTGCTTTACAGGGCGATCAAGGCGGACAAATTAAGCTCAGTCATTTTTTATGGTCCTCCGGGAACTGGGAAGACAACGCTTGCCAAAGTAATTGCCAACACGACCAGTGCGGAATTTACTCAGATCAATGCAACGACTGCGGGTAAAAAAGATATGGAAGAAGTGATTGCCAAAGCAAAAGAGATGCAGGGAATGTACCGTAAGAAGACCATCCTGTTCGTAGATGAGATCCACAGATTTAATAAAGGACAGCAGGATTATCTGCTTCCGTTTGTGGAGGATGGTACGATCATCCTGATCGGTGCAACGACGGAAAATCCGTATTTTGAAGTAAATGGGGCGCTGCTTTCAAGATCGAGCATTTTTGAGTTGCAGCCGCTTGCAAAAGAAGATATTAAGACGTTGATCACGAGAGCGGTCTATGACACGGTAAAAGGTATGGGAAGTTATCAGGCAGTGATAGAGGAAGATGCATTGGAATTTCTTGCAGATATTTCCGGCGGGGATGCCAGAAGTGCATTGAATGCGGTTGAACTTGGTATCCTGACAACAGAACGGGGGGCAGACGGAAAGATTCATATAACACTGGATGTTGCGTCCGAATGTATTCAGAAACGGGTAGTCAAATACGATAAGACCGGGGATAATCATTACGATACGATTTCTGCATTTATCAAAAGTATGCGGGGTTCTGATCCGGATGCGGCAGTGTATTATCTTGCAAAAATGCTGTATGCAGGAGAAGATATCAAGTTCATAGCCAGGCGTATTATGATCTGTGCATCGGAAGACGTCGGAAATGCAGATCCGATGGCACTTACGGTAGCAGTATCTGCGTCCCAGGCAGTTGAAAGAATCGGTATGCCGGAAGCACAGATCATCCTTTCGCAGGCAGTCACTTATGTAGCAACTGCCCCAAAGAGTAATGCCTCATATATCGCAATCGCTGATGCAATGGCAAGTGTGAAGAGGACAAAGACGACTGTTCCGTCACATCTGCAGGATGCTCACTATAAAGGAGCACAGAAACTGGGACACGGAACCGGATATAAATATGCTCATGATTATCCGCACCATTACGTAGAACAACAATATCTTCCGGACGAGATCGCAGGAGAAAAATTCTATGTGCCGTGTGAGAATGGACATGAGAGAAAGATTAAAGAGTGGATGCAGTATATTCGGCAGAATCAGTAATTCCGGAATGTCATTTATTAACCGGAACGGCCTCTTTCTAAAAAATATCTAAACAGTGTTGACAAAAATATGCGGGAGTGCTATCTTAATAGTCGAAAGGTGTTAGCACTCAGATATAAAGAGTGCTAATAACCCAAAACCGAAAGGAGGAGGTACCGGTGATAAATTATGAAGAACTGAGTGAAAGAAAATTGAAAATACTTCATGCAGTCATTCAGAATTATCTGGAGACAGGAGAACCGGTTGGTTCCAGAACAATTTCCAAATATACGGATCTGAATTTAAGTTCAGCAACGATTCGTAATGAGATGGCTGATCTGGAAGAGATGGGATATATCATCCAGCCTCATACGTCGGCAGGACGTATTCCTTCGGACAAAGGATACAGGCTCTATGTAGACATGCTGATGGAGGAGAAAGAGCAGGAATTAAATGAGATGCAGGAGCAGATGCTTGATAAGGCTGACAAGATGGATCAGCTTCTGAAGCAGGCGGCAAGGGTTCTTGCAACGAATACAAATTATGCAACGATGGTTTCCACTCCGATGAACAATTCGAATAAGATTAAGTTCATTCAGTTGTCTATGGTAGATGAGGAACAGGTGATTGCAGTCATTGTACTGGGCGGCAATGTGATCAAGAATAAGATCATCAACATTGACGAACCAATCAGTAATGAGAATCTGCTGAAGTTAAACATGCTGTTGAATACAACACTCAATGGCATGGCAATCGAAGAGATCAACCTGGGGCTGATCGCCAGATTGAAAGAGCAGGCAGGAATCCACAGTCAGGTGGTCGGATATGTTCTGGATGCAGTTGCGGATGCCATTCATCTGGATGATGACATGCAGATTTATACAAGCGGCGCAACGAATATTTTTAAATATCCGGAGCTGAGTGATAACCAGAGTGCACAGGAGATCATCAGTGCATTTGAAGAAAAACAGCAGTTATCCGAGCTGGTAACCCAGACCCTGGCAAAGGAAGACAATACAGGAATCCAGGTATATATCGGTGATGAGACGCCGGTACAGACTATGCGGGACTGCAGTGTGGTAACCGCAACGTATGAACTGGGGGATGGTATGAAAGGAACGATAGGAATTATCGGACCGAAACGTATGGATTATGAACATGTTTTAAAATCTATGAAGCGTCTCCAGACAGAACTGGATCAGATGTTTCATAAGAATGATAGAAAGGTGGAATAACCCTTGGAGAATAAGCAGGAAAAAAGTCAGGAAGATATGGTAAAAGAAGCTGTGGAAGAAGCCAAAAAGTCTGCAGCTGAGACTGAATCTGCAGAAGCTGAGGCGGAAGAGACAGAAGAAACTTCCGAAGAAGCCGGAAGCGAAGAAGCCAAAGAGGATGCAGAAAAGAAAACTGGCAAAAAATTATTTGGTAAAAAGAAAGATAAAAAGGACGAGAAGATAGAAGAACTGACAGATAAGCTTACTCGTCAGATGGCAGAGTTTGATAACTTCCGCAAACGTACAGAAAAGGAAAAGTCCCAGATGTATGAAGTTGGAGCGAAAGATATCATAGAAAAGATTCTTCCGGTTGTAGATAACTTCGAAAGAGGATTAGATGCGGTAAAGGAAGAAGAAAAAGAAGATCCGTTCGTTCAGGGAATGGAAAAGGTATACAAACACCTGGTTACCACACTTGAAGGAATAGAGGTGAAGCCTATTGAAGCAGTAGGTCAGCCGTTTGATCCGAATTTCCACAATGCGGTGATGCATGTGGAAGATGAAAACTTTGGTGAAAATATTGTTGCCGAAGAATTTCAGAAAGGTTACACATACCGTGATTCGGTCGTAAGACACAGCATGGTAAAAGTAGCAAACTAGAAACAAGCATATTCACAATTATCAGAATAAAGAATAATACAGGAGGAAATTTATCATGGGTAAAATTATAGGTATTGACTTAGGAACAACAAACAGTTGCGTAGCCGTAATGGAAGGTGGACAGCCGACAGTTATCGCCAACACAGAAGGCGCAAGAACAACACCATCTGTAGTTGCATTTACAAAGACTGGTGAGCGTCTTGTCGGAGAACCTGCAAAACGTCAGGCAGTAACAAACGCAGAGAGAACAATCTCTTCTATCAAGAGAGAGATGGGAACAGACTATAAGGTAACAATTGAAGATAAGAAATATTCTCCACAGGAGATTTCAGCAATGATCCTTCAGAAATTGAAAGCAGATGCAGAAGGATACCTCGGAGAGAAAGTAACAGAGGCTGTTATCACAGTACCTGCTTACTTCAACGATGCTCAGCGTCAGGCAACAAAGGATGCTGGTAAGATCGCCGGTCTTGATGTAAAACGTATCATCAACGAGCCGACAGCAGCAGCACTTGCATATGGACTTGACAACGAGAAAGAACAGAAGATCATGGTATATGACCTTGGTGGTGGTACATTCGATGTATCAGTTATCGAGATTGGTGACGGAGTTATCGAAGTATTATCTACAGCCGGTAATAACAGACTTGGTGGAGATGACTTCGACCAGAAGATCACAGATTACATGATCGCTGAATTCAAGAAACAGGAGGGTGTTGACTTATCTACAGATAAGATGGCGCTTCAGAGATTAAAAGAAGCAGCTGAGAAAGCTAAGAAAGAACTTTCATCTGCAACAACAACAAATATCAACCTTCCATTCATCACAGCTACAGCTGAAGGTCCAAAACATTTTGATATGAACCTTACAAGAGCAAAATTCGATGAACTGACACATGATCTTGTACTGAAGACATCTGAGCCGGTACAGAGAGCATTATCAGACGCTGGCATCACAGCTTCTGAACTTGGTCAGGTACTGTTAGTTGGTGGATCTACACGTATCCCGGCAGTACAGGAAGAAGTAAAACGTCTGACAGGTAAAGAGCCAAGCAAATCTCTGAACCCGGATGAGTGTGTAGCACTCGGAGCATCTGTTCAGGGTGGTAAACTTGCAGGAGATACAGGCGCCGGCGACATCCTTCTTCTGGATGTAACTCCACTGTCACTGTCTATCGAGACAATGGGTGGCGTAGCTACTCGTCTGATCGAGAGAAATACAACAATTCCTACAAAGAAGAGCCAGATATTCTCTACAGCTGCTGATAACCAGACAGCCGTTGATATCAATGTAGTACAGGGCGAGAGACAGTTCGCAAGAGATAACAAATCCCTCGGACAGTTCAGACTGGACGGAATCGCACCGGCTCCACGTGGAATCCCTCAGATCGAAGTTACATTCGATATCGATGCAAATGGTATCGTAAATGTATCTGCAAAAGACCTTGGAACCGGAAAAGAACAGCACATCACAATTACAGCAGGATCTAACATGTCTGATGAAGATATCGACAAAGCTGTAAAAGAAGCTGCTGAATTCGAAGCTCAGGATAAGAAACGTAAAGAAGGAATTGATGCTAAGAATGAAGCTGACGCTATGGTATTCCAGACAGAGAAAGCTCTGCAGGAAGTTGGCGATAAGCTTGACGGTGCAGATAAAGCAGCAGTAGAAGCTGACTGCAAAGCTCTGAAAGAGTTACTGGAAAAAGCAAATACAGATACTCTTACAGACGAGCAGGTTGCTGAGATCAAAGCAGGTAAAGAAAAACTGACAGAAAGTGCTCAGAAGCTTTTCACAAAGATGTATGAGCAGGCTGGTGCAGCAGCAGGAGCTCAGGGAGCTCAGGGAGCAGGTCCTCAGGCAGATGCTTCAGCAGGAGCAGGTCCGGCACCAGAAGGATTCCAGGGCGACGATGTCGTAGACGGAGATTACAAAGAAGTCTAAGAACATTAAGTGAGGAATAGGAAATGGCAGAGTCAAAAAGAGATTACTATGAGGTGCTTGGGGTCAGTAAAGATGCTGACGAAGCAACTTTGAAAAAAGCATACAGACAGGTTGCCAAGAAGTATCACCCGGATATGAATCCGGGTGATGCTGAAGCTGAAAAGAAGTTCAAAGAAGCTTCTGAGGCATATGCAGTCTTGAGCGATCCGGAAAAACGTCGTCAGTATGATCAGTTTGGACATGCTGCTTTTGACGGAAGTGCAGGAGCAGGCGGCGGATATGGCGGATTCGATTTTAACGGTGCTGATTTTGGAGATATTTTCGGAGATATCTTCGGAGATCTGTTCGGCGGCGGACGCAGAGGCGGACGTGCGAACCAGGGACCAATGAAAGGTATGAATATCCGGAAGAGTGTTAGGATCACATTTGAAGAGGCTGTATTCGGATGCGAGAAAGAATTGGATGTTGTATTAAAAGACCCATGTCCGAAATGTAACGGAACAGGTGCCAAACCGGGAACATCTCCGGAGACTTGTCCGAAATGCGGCGGTAAAGGTCAGGTTGTATATACACAGCAGTCTTTCTTTGGAACTGTACAGAATGTACAGACCTGTCCAGATTGCCAGGGAACTGGTAAGATTATTAAGGAAAAATGTCCGGATTGCGGCGGTACAGGTTATGTAGCCAGCAAGAAGAAGATATCCGTATCCATTCCGGCAGGTATTGATAATGGTCAGAGTGTGCGTATCCGTGAAAAAGGTGAGCCAGGTGTAAACGGCGGACCAAGAGGAGATCTTCTGGTAGAGGTCGTGGTATCAAGACATCCGATCTTCCAGCGTCAGGATATGCATATCTTCTCAACGGTACCGATTACATTTGCACAGGCGGCGCTTGGTGCGGATATCCGTATCAAGACGGTAGACGGAGAAGTAATCTATACTGTAAAACCGGGAACCAAGACCGATACAAAAGTACGTCTGAAAGGAAAGGGAGTTCCATCTCTTAGAAATGCACAGGTTCGCGGCGATCATTATGTAACGCTTGTTATCCAGACACCGGAACACTTAAGTGCCGAAGCAAAAGAAGCACTTCGTAAATTCGATGAACTGACAGGTAATTCTCTTGGAAAAGAAAAGAGTGACAAGACGGAAGAGCATAAAGGTAAAAAGAAAAAAGGATTTATGGATAAATTAAAGGAAACCTTTGATGATTAATTTCATCAGGGGTTTCCTCTTTGTGTCTAGAAGTATCTATGGACAACCGGTGACGGCAGGTTCTGTAAATCTGACAGGTATTGAAAAATATACAAAAAAATGCTGGCATTCACCGTGGTAAAGTGCTATCATATTAAACAAATCAAATTTTTAACAAACCAGGAGGACTCAAGTATGTACGCATTTGATGAAATTAAAAAAGCAGACAGTGAAATTGCAGATGCCATTCAGGCCGAGATGGAGAGACAGAATTCGCATCTGGAACTGATCGCATCGGAGAACTGGGTAAGTAAAGCGGTCATGGCAGCAATGGGAAGTCCGCTTACAAATAAATACGCAGAAGGCTATCCGGGCAAACGTTATTATGGTGGATGTCAGTGTGTGGATGTAGTGGAAGATCTTGCAAGAGAAAGAGCAAAGAAGTTATTCGGCTGTGATTATGCCAATGTACAGCCGCATTCCGGCGCACAGGCAAACCTGGCAGTATTCTTTGCGATGCTGGAGCCCGGAGACAAAGTTATGGGTATGAATCTGGATCACGGCGGACATCTGACACATGGTTCTCCGGTTAATATTTCCGGTAAATATTTCAACGTCGTATCATATGGAGTGAACGACGAAGGCGTGATCGATTATGATAAAGTCCGTGAGATCGCAGTGAAAGAAAAACCAAAGATGATCATTGCGGGAGCCAGTGCTTATGCAAGAATCATTGATTTCAAAAAGTTCCGTGAGATTGCAGATGAAGTAGGAGCATACCTTATGGTTGATATGGCACATATCGCGGGACTTGTTGCAGCAGGACTTCATCCAAGTCCGATCCCGTATGCAGATGTAACTACAACTACTACACATAAGACACTGCGCGGACCAAGAGGAGGTCTGATTCTTTGCAATCAGGAAGCAGCAGATAAGTTCAACTTTAATAAAGCTGTATTCCCGGGAATTCAGGGAGGTCCACTGGAACATGTGATCGCGGGAAAGGCTGTGTGCTTTAAAGAGGCACTGGAGTCTGAATTCGCAGAATATCAGAAGCAGATCATCAAAAATGCACAGGCACTCAGCAAAGGTCTGATAGGTCGTGGTGTAAAGATCATATCCGGCGGAACAGATAATCACCTGATGTTGATTGACTTAAGAGGCGAAGAGGTAACCGGTAAAGAACTGGAAAAACGTCTGGATGCCGCACACATCACATGTAACAAGAATACGGTACCGAACGATCCAAGATCTCCGTTCGTGACAAGTGGTGTCAGACTTGGAACACCTGCAGTTACAACAAGAGGATTAAAAGAAGAAGATATGGATGTGATCGCAGAGTGCATCGCACTGGTACTTCAAAGTGAAGACAATATTGAAAAAGTCAAAGGAATGGTTGCAGAGCTGACTGCAAAATATCCTCTGGATATGTAATATTCGAGAATAACGAAAGAAAATAAGAAAATCAAGGATGCGTCGGAGTATGGTTTTTAAACTTATTCAGACGCATTTTTGCTGTGCAGATACCAAAAATTTTAGTAATAAGACAGCGTATTTTTATGAGTTTTTATGAAAATGATAAAAACAAAGCAATAACAGGGTGGAAATTTAAAAGCAGGAAGCGTATAATTAAAAATAATGTATATTAATCTATACAAGAAGAAAAAAGGAAGACCTGGTATAATATAGAAATCCGGGAAGGAGCTAGATTTTGAGACTGAGAAATAATAAAGTAGCAAAGAGATTGGGAACAAAAGCACTTGCAGGAGTGCTTGCAATAGGACTTATCATCAGTACTCCGGCTGCAGCACTGGCAGATGGAGGGGCAGAGACAGCCGGGACGCAGAGCACAGCCTCTCAGACACCGGCCGCACAGGCAGAGAAGCTGCAGGCAAAATCAGTAGATGGCAAGGATACACTTACAGATGTATCAGATGCAGTGAAAGAGATGATCCAAAGAGGTGAGGTAAAGCTGGATGAAAGTACAGGATATCTGATAGATACAACAACCGGGCAAAAGACGAATCCGGTTACAGGAGAACGTGTAGATCAGATTCCGGCGATACCGGAGGCACCAGCAGAGCCGGAACAGCCGGCGGAACCGGCAACACCGGCGACACCCGCAGAACCGGCGGAACCAGAGGCACCAGCAGAGCCGGAACAGCCGGCGGAACCGGAGACACCAGCGACACCCGCAGAACCGGCGGAACCGGCGACACCCGCAGAGGCGGAACAGCCGGCAGAACCGGAGGCACCAGCGGAGCCGGAACAGCCGGCAGATACAGTTACAAGTGCAAAAAGCAATCAAGCACTTGTTGCAAAGCAGCAGATTATAAAATTACCACAGATCGTGGGAGATTTCCGGTTCTGGACAGTTGCCAGAAAATATGCATTTGCAAAATCGAAGATCAATATCCGCGAGGCAATTCCGGAGAATATTGATGGCAGTAATACACAGGATGTAAAGACGGATCTGGAAAATGCAAAAGCAGATACAAAAAAGCTACAGAAGAAAAAAAAGAAAATAACAAAGAAACAGACAAAAACAATTAAAAATAAAATATTCAAGAAAGCAAAGAGTAAAGCGGTCAGAAATCTTCAGAAGACGATGGAAGAAAGAAAGAACCTGAAACAGAAAGGTCTGGACGCAGCACTTGCAAATCAGCAGCTGGAAGAAAAAGTCCGTACAGTAGGAACTTTATCACAGGATGGTCTGTTATATATCCTGAAAGAAGAAGAGAATGGCTGGCTTTACGTTGAATCTGGAAATGTCAGAGGGTTTGTAAAAGCATCAGAAGTATATACAGGGGATGCGGCACAGGAAATCCTGGATGTTTATCAGACCAAAGCTCAGAAGAAGGCAGAGAAAGCCGGAATGGAATATACCGGTATTGAGGGAACTGCAAAGACAGCGGAAGCGACTGTCGATGCAAAAGAAAATCAGGCATACACATATCTGCGTGCGACGGTGAACCCGACGGTAGCAGAGAAGGATTATGCGCTGGTTAATGATCAGATCGGGACAGGAATACTGAATATAAAAGAAGAGAATAATCCAGATGCGAGAACTGTCGGAACACTGAAACAGGGACAGCTCTGTTATATCCTTGCCGATAAAGATGCCGACTGGGTATATATAGAGTCCGGTGATGTCAGAGGGTTTGTTGAAAAGAAATATCTCGATAACAGCGATGAGACAAAACAGCAGATCACGACAACAGGGGAAGAACAATATAAAACGGCGGAAGAAACAGTAAAACCAGAAGAAAATGCTGCTTTATATTATACATTGGCTTCTGTGAAAGAAGGAACGCCAAGTGGTGAAATCAGAGAGTCCATCCTGCAATTTGCTTCCCAGTTTATCGGTAATCCATATGTATGGGGAGGTACAAGTCTGACAGACGGGGCAGACTGCTCCGGATTTGTACAGCAGATATACAAACAATATGGATATGATCTTCCAAGAGTGGCAGAGGACCAGAGCCAGTGTGGGACGAAGATTCCTGTAGAGGATGCACAGCCGGGTGACCTGATCTTTTATGCAAAAGAAGGCCATATATACCACGTAGTGATGTATGCAGGTGATGGAAAGACTATTGAAGCAGCCAGCACGAAACTTGGGATTATTGAAAGCAAAGTAAATACTAAAAATGCAGTATGGGCAACACGTATTATCAATGATAATTATACACTTGCCGGAGGCGGAATCAGTAATGTCAATGCGACGAACGAAATGTATGGACAGAATCTTGGTAATTTCCAGATTACATATTACTGTGCATGTGAAATCTGCTGTAATAAAGCAGACGGAATTACAGCAACAGGAACGCCGGTGGTAGAAGGTCAGACGATTGCGGTTGATCCAAGAGTTATTCCTTACGGAACGAAAGTGATCATCGGAGGTCATATATTTACAGCTGAGGATTGCGGCGGTGCAATTCAGGGAAACCACATTGACATCTATGTAAATAATCACGCAGAGGCAGCGGCGCTCGGGGTGACAAATGCAGATGTATTTCTTGTGAAATAAGAATAAAATAAAAATGAGAAAAGACAGCTTTTTCAGATTTGAAAGTTTGAAAAGCTGTCTTTTAATATTACGTTGCATTCATAAAAAACGCTGGATAGATATGGATTATTTACAGATCTTTAAAAGTTCTTTCAGATAATCCCACATACGCTTTGTAGATTCGATATGTACGCGTTCATTATAAGTATGTACACCTGTCAGTTCCGGTCCGAAAGAAATGATATCAAGATCATTCTTCTTTCCGAATAAGATTCCACATTCCAGTCCTCCGTGAGTTGTCTCAACGGTAGGCTCTTTGCCGAACATTTCTTTATAAAGTTCAATTGCTTTCGGACGGATCACGGAATCTGCATTGTAGCTCCATGCCGGATATTCACCGGAGATTTCGCGGGAAGCACCTGCAAGATCTGTTGCAAGATCCAGTTTGTTTCGCATATCATCTAACTTGGTAGCAACGGAGCTGCGAACCTGGAATTTGATCTTTACCGTATCTTCTGTGGTTTCAACGATACCTGTATTCAGAGAAGATTCTACAGCTGTAGGGAACGCACGGTCATAGCATTGTACACCATCGATTGCTCCATACAGGAATCCGATTACATGTGCGGTAGTATCTGCGTCAAATGCTTTTAAGGCAGTCTCGCCTTCGGAAACAGCGTTCAGAGATAAAGTTGGTTCCTGTCCGGCAAACTCAGAGGAGATCGTCTGTTCCAGTCCGGTAACAGCATCTGCGATAGCCTGAGCCTGTGCAGGGTCAGCAATAATCTCAGTCGTATTATATTGTGCAATTACGTTTGCTGCATTTCCGCCGTTTATGCTTACAATGTTGAAGTCGTAATCTTTTGCAAGAGCATACAGGACGCGTCCCATGATCTTGTGTGCATTTCCAAGCTGGTTCTGGATTTCTGCGCCAGAATGTCCACCCTGCAGACCGGAAATGGAGATCGTCATCTTTGTTCCGTTTTCTTCACTCCATTCGATCGGGATGAAGGTATCGTAAATGTAGCCGCCGGCACATCCGACAGTCATAACACCTTCAATTTCAGAATCAATGTTCAGACAGATCTTTCCTTTTAATACAGATGTATCCAGGTGATGTGCACCGCCCATACCAATCTCTTCATCAATTGTGAATACAGCTTCAATCGGTGGGTGTGGAATGTCTGTGCTGGCAAGGATTGCCATAGCGTAAGCAACGGCGATGCCATCATCGCCACCGAGAGTGGTGTTCTTTGCCCCAATCAGATCACCATCTACAAAAAGGTCTAAAGAATCATTTTCAAAATCATGATCACTGTCGGGTGTCTTTGTAGCGACCATGTCCAGATGTCCCTGGATGATAACCGGGTCACTGTTCTCGTATCCGGCAGTACCGGGTTTTTTGATGATTACGTTGTTCACTTCATCCTGGATATATTCCAGATTGTGAGCTTTTGCAAATTCCACACAAAAATCACTGATTTTTTTTGTGTGGAAGGTACTTCTAGGTACCATACTTAATTCTTCGAAGTAATGGAATACTTCTTTTGGTTCAATATTAGACAAAATTCCCATTGTTCATTCCTCCGTTTGTCTTTAGTCTCTATCTGTCATTGTACCATGAAATTCAGCACTTTACCATGATAAAATTTAATGTATACATAACGGAATGTAATAGCTATAATAACTGTAGCTTATAAGATTTTATTAAAACATTCAATAACTGCAGGACTACACAAAAAAGAAGAAAAAATATATAATATTTAAGTTGAAAATAATATGAATCGCCATGCGTTCGAAAGAAATTTACAGGAGGATATATATGAGTACAAAAGAAGCAAAACAGATGGACAAAGCATTATTTGATTTTTATGGAAAACCATCTATCGGACAGGCTTTGCCACTTGCAATCCAGCATGTACTTGCGATGATCGTCGGATGTGTAACACCATCGATCATTGTTGCGGGAGTGGCCGGAATTTCACAGGAAGATTCCGTGATCTTAATACAGGCAGCACTGGTGATGTCGGCACTGACGACATTACTGCAATTGTTTCCATTTATAAAAACAAAGAATTTCCGGATCGGTTCGGCACTTCCGGTTATGATGGGAATCAGCTTTGCGTATGTTCCAAGTATGCAGGCAATTGCGTCTGATTTTGACATTGCAACAATTCTGGGTGCACAGATTATCGGAGGTGTGGTTGCACTTCTGGTGGGATTGAATATTAAGAGAATCCGCAAATTCTTCCCGCCGCTGATTACAGGAACGGTCGTATTTTCTATCGGTCTTTCTCTGTATCCGACAGCAATTAATTATATGGCCGGAGGTGCGAGCAGCAAGACTTATGGATCATGGCAGAATTGGGTGGTTGCGATTATTACATTGATCATTGTAACAGCATTGAATCATTACGGAAAAGGGGTATGGAAACTGGCATCCATCCTGATCGGAATTATTGCAGGATATATCGTAGCGTTGTTCTTTGGAATGGTAGATTTTTCATCTGTGTCATCGGCAGCGTTCTTCCAGCTTCCGAAGCCAATGCATTTTGGAATCAAGTTTGAACCATCTGCATGTGTTGCGATCGGAATTCTGTTTGCAATCAATGCAGTACAGGCAATTGGTGATTTTTCGGCAACAACAACAGGATCTATGGACCGTATGCCGACAGATGAAGAACTGACAGGTGGAATTGTAGGCTATGGAATCAGTAACATTTTTTGTGCATTCTTTGGAGGACTTCCGACTGCGACATACAGCCAGAATGTAGGTATCGTATCAACAACAAAGGTCGTCAGCCGTGTGGTAATGGGGCTGGCAGCAGTGATATTACTGGCAGCAGGATTGATTCCGAAGTTTTCTTCTCTGCTTACGACAATTCCGTATTGTGTACTCGGCGGTGCGACAATCTCTGTATTTGCTTCGATTACAATGACGGGAATCAAACTGATCACGACAGAGCCAATGGATTTCCGTAATACAACAGTTGTAGGACTTGCAGTAGCAGTAGGAATGGGTGTGACACAGGCAAATGCTTCACTGGCACAGTTCCCGGAATGGGTGACAACAATTTTCGGAAAATCTCCGGTTGTTCTTGCAACGATTGTAGCAATTGTGTTAAATTTAACCCTTCCAAAAGCAAAGAAAAAAGAGGAGAAATAATCCTTATATGATAATAAGTTATATAAATGGTGAATGGAAAGAGCCTGGCAGTTTATGCCAGGCTATTGGAATTTTTAAAGAAAATTTTCATAAGACGGTATCCGTTGTCGGCGGAGGCGGAAAGACGACAGTGATCCGCAGGCTTATGGATGAATGCCGGAATGCCGAAATTCCATGTGCGGTTTCTACAACAACTCATATACAAAAATGTGATGCCGGATATTTTCTGGGAAAACCTTCGGTGGAAATGTTCCGTCAGATTATGATAAAATGTGGTGTTGTATGGATGGGAAGAGAGACAACGGATGGGAAGCTTGCATCTTTTCATGAAGAATATCTAAAAGAGATCAGCCGTGAACCAGGTGTACTGCTTCTAGAGGCAGACGGAGCGAAGCGTCTGCCGGTTAAAACCCCTGCGGAACATGAGCCGGTGATCTGTGAGCAGACAGATATTGTTTTGAATGTATATGGGATGAGTGCGGTTGGAAAGAAGCTGAAAGAAGGTTGTTTCCGGGTGAAAGAGACCGGGAAGATTCTCGGAAAGACAGAAGAAGATATTCTGTGTCCGGAAGATATTGTCACACTTGCGGTAAGTCAGAGCGCGGGACGAAAATACGTGACGGATGATATGGAATATCAGGTGATACTGAATCAGGCAGATACTAAGGAGCAGAAAAAAATGGCAGTGGAACTTGCGGAAGAGATCGTAAAGCAGTTGTCAGACAGGCATGCAGATAGTATGGAATGCCCGGGGCAGATTCACAGAGTGCATGTGGTATCGGACCTGATTCCGTTGAAAGAAAGATGGTAACTATGTCAGAAATGTATAAAAACAGAAAAAAAGTATTAATCAGAGGAGCCGGAGATCTGGCTACGGGTGTAGGAGTGGCACTTCACAGGGCAGGATTCCGGGTGATCATGACGGAGATTGCAGTGCCGCTTACCGTCAGACGTGAAGTTGCGATGTCACGGGCAGTCTATGAAGGCAGGATAGAAGTAGAAGGAATAGAAGGAATTCTTGTGGAAAATTATCAGGAAGCTAGGAGGGTACTGGCAGCGGATAAGATTGCCGTAATCGTAGATCCGGAGGCAGAGATCCGGAGAGAATTCAGACCGGATGTACTAGTGGATGCAATTCTTGCAAAAAGGAATACAGGAACCAGCCGGGCAGATGCACCATATGTGATCGGTCTCGGACCGGGGTTTATAGCGGGAAAAGATGTCCATGCTGTCATAGAGACAATGCGTGGATTAACACTTGCGGATATCATCTATGACGGACAGCCGATTCCCAATACCGGCATTCCGGGATATGTGGGCGGCTATGCGCTGGAACGTCTGATCAGGGCGTCAGCAGCCGGACGGATGGAGCCGAAAGCACAGATCGGGGATGTCGTCCGAAAAGGACAACTTCTGGCTCTGACCGGAGGAAAACCGGTCTATTCTCAGTTGGACGGTGTGATCCGGGGGATGTTACAGGAAGGCGTGCAGGTAAAAAAGGGTCTGAAGATTGGAGATGTGGATCCGAGAAAGGACAAGAAATTGTGTTATCTGATCTCGGATAAGGCAAATGAGATTGGCAGTTCCGTGGTAAAGACAGTAGAAGCACGTCTGTCAGATAAAGATTATGCGATGATTCTCCTGGCAGCCGGAAAGTCAAGCCGGTACGGGAACAATAAGCTGCTGGAGAAACTGGATGGAGGGCAGATGTTCGAACATACCCTTCGTAAAATGCGTGCATTTCCATTGTGTACACAGGTAGTGGTAACAAGATTTGAAGAGATAGAGAATGCGGCAAAAACACAGGGGATGCTGGTGGTACAGAATACGGAGCCGGATCTTGGAATCGCACATTCGCTGAAGTTAGGATTAAAGAGAGCATTAGATGAGAATCCGGGGTTAAAGGGGGCTATGTTCATCGTATGTGACCAGCCGGGATTGACAGCCGGGACATTTGCCCGTATGCTTGAGATGGGGAAGATGCATCCGGGAAGGATTGTATGTGCCGGATGGAAAGGAAGAACCGGGAATCCCGTATTATGGGATTCGTGCTTTTTCCGGGAGTTGTGCAGACTTTCCGGTGATAAAGGCGGAAAACAGATCATCTGTGCACATAAAGAAGATGTGGTGCTCTGTGAGACAGAAGAAGCAGAACTCCGGGATGTAGATGTACCGGAACAACTGATAAAATGGGAGAGAGATTATGGAGAATCAGGAAAATCAAGAGAAGAAACATAAACGGAGAGTCCGATATTCCGGAACACATCCGAGAAATTATAAAGAAAAATATAAAGAACTGAATCCGGAAAAGTATGCAGATACTATTTCAAAGGTGATCCAAAAAGGCGGAACACCGGCAGGAATGCACATTTCCATCTGTGTACAGGAGATTTTAGACTTTTTTGATATCCAGCCGGGACAGCAGGGACTGGATGCAACGCTTGGATATGGAGGGCATACCTCAAAGATGCTGGAAAAACTGCAGGGAGAGGGCCATATTTACGGACTGGATGTAGATCCGATCGAATCAGCAAAGACAAAGAAACGTCTGGAGGAAAAAGGATTTGGATCAGACATTCTGACAGTAAAGCTTGAGAACTTTGCTAATATTGACAAAGTAGCAAAAGAAGCCGGAAAATTTGATTTTGTACTGGCAGATCTTGGTGTGTCATCCATGCAGATCGATAACCCGGACCGGGGATTCACGTTTAAAGCAGAAGGTCCTCTGGATCTGCGGATGAATCCGGAGAAAGGAATCAGTGCGGCAGAACGGCTGCATGACATTTCAAGAGAAGAACTTGCAGGGATGCTGGTTGAAAATGCAGATGAACCTTATGCAGAAGAGATTGCAGAAGCAGTTACGGAAAAGATCCGAAAAGGCGGAAAGATTGAAACAACAACGGGATTGCACCAGGTGATCGGAGAGGCACTTGCATTTATTCCGGAAAAAGGAAGAAAAGAAGCAATACGTAAGTCGAGCCAGCGGGTATTCCAGGCACTTCGTATTGATGTGAATCATGAATTTGAAGTATTGTATGATTTCCTGGATAAGCTGCCGGGTGTGCTAAAACCGGGAGGAAAAGTGGCAATCCTTACCTTCCATTCGGGGGAAGACCGTCTGGTAAAGAAATCATTCAAACAATGGAAAAAGGAGGGCCTGTACAGTGAGATCGCAAAAGACGTCATCCGACCGTCCAAAGAAGAATGCTTCCGCAACAGTCGTGCGAAATGCACGAAAATGCGCTGGGCAATCAGGTCAGAAGAGTAAAGTACAGAAAAATAAAAAGCAGACACGGAATCAGACTTCTGCATGTAAAATCGATAAAAAATGTGGCGGCTGCCAGTTCCAGAAGATGCCATACAAAGAACAGCTGAAAAGAAAACAGAAGCAGGAAGAAAAATTATTGGGCGGCTTTTGCAAAGTCAGTCCGATCATCGGTATGGAGCATCCATATTTTTATAGAAATAAAGTACATGCGGTATTCGATCATGACAGAAAAGGAAATGTGATATCCGGCATCTATGCAGAAGGAACGCACCGTGTGATCGCAGTGGAAGAATGTCTGATCGAAGATAAGAAAAGTCAGGAGATCATCCGTACAATCCGTGAACTTCTGCCGTCTTTTAAGATTAAGACATATAATGAAGATACAGGATATGGACTTTTGAGACATGTATTGATCCGCAGAGGCTTTGAGACTGGTGAGATTATGGTTGTTTTGGTGCTTGGATCGCCAATTCTTCCATCAAAGAATAACTTTGTGAAGGCTTTGAGAAAAGTACATCCTGAGATTACGACCGTAGTACTGAATGTGAATAACAAGCAGACCAGTATGGTGCTGGGAGAAAAGGAAAAGCCGATCTACGGACCGGGATTTATTAAAGACAGATTATGCGGCTGTACGTTCCGTATTTCTCCAAAATCGTTCTATCAGGTGAATCCTGTACAGACGGAGATCCTTTATAATACAGCCATGGATTATGCGGAACTGACCGGAAAAGAGACGGTGATCGATGCGTACTGCGGAACCGGTACAATTGGTCTGATTGCAGCCAGGAATGCAAAGAGAGTCATTGGAGTAGAGCTGAACAAAGATGCGGTGAAAGATGCGAGAATCAACGCAAAAGAAAATGGCATCAAGAATGCCGAGATCTATGCAGGCGATGCGGGAAGATTCATGGTAGATATGGCTTCGAAGAACCAAAAAGCAGATGTGGTATTCATGGATCCGCCGAGAGCCGGAAGTGATGAGAAGTTCCTTTCTTCTGTAATAAAGCTCGGGCCAAAGAGGGTTGTCTATGTGTCCTGTAATCCGGAGACACTGGCAAGAGATCTGAAATATCTGACGGGAAACGGATATCAGGCAGTGAAGATCCAGCCGGTGGATAACTTCCCGTTCTGCGATCATATCGAAACGGTAGTAAAGCTTGTGAAAAAGAGATAGATAAAGGAGGAAAAATATATGGGACTTATCAAAGCAGCAACAGGCGCAGCAGGTGGAACACTGGCAGACCAGTGGAAAGAATTCTTCTACTCTGATTCATTAGACAATGACACGTTGATGGTACGCGGAAAAAAACGTACAGACAGGCGTTCATCGAACACAAAAGGACACGATAATGTGATCACGAACGGATCTGGAATTGCCGTGGCGGACGGGCAGTGTATGATGATCGTGGATCAGGGGAAGATTGTGGAAGTATGTGCAGAACCGGGAGAATACACATATGATATGTCTTCGGAACCAAGTGTTTTCTGCGGCAGTCTTGGAGAAGGAATCAAGGCGACCTTTCAGACGATCGGGAAACGATTTACGTTCGGCGGAGATACGGCGAAAGATCAGAGAGTGTATTATTTTAATACCAAAGAAATTACGGACAATAAATTCGGCACGGCGAATCCGGTATGGTTCCGTGTGGTAGACAAAAGAATCAATCTTGATAAAGATATCGAGATCCGCTGTAACGGAATCTATTCGTTCTGTATCACAGATCCACTGTTATTCTATACAAGTCTCGGCGGAAATGTGACGGACTGCTATGAGAAAGACCAGATTGCTCCACAGTTAAAGACGGAATTCGTGAATGCCCTGCAGCCGGCATTTGCGAAGATTGCAGAGCTGGAGATCCGCCCAAGTCAGATCCCGGCACATTCGATGGAAATCAGTGATGCGATGAATGAGATCCTGACGAAGAAATGGTCAGAACTCAGGGGAATCTCAGTTGTATCGGTTGCATTCAATCCGGTCACGATCAAGGATGAGGATGCAGAAGCGATCAAGCAGGCACAGAATACTGCTATGTATACAGATCCGAGTATGATGGCTGCAACGCTTGGCATGGCGCAGGCAGAGGCAATGAAGAGTGCGGCAGGTAATCCGAATGGAGCAATGATGGGCTTCATGGGTATGAATATGGCGTCCGGTATGAATGGTGGGGCGAATCTGCAGGGTCTTTATAACCAGGGGGCAGAGAAACGTCAGCAGGAAGAACAGGCAAGACAGATGGCTGCACAGGGACAGTCTGCACAGCAGCAGACCGGAAGCTGGACTTGCAGCTGTGGCACTTTGAATGAAGGAAAGTTCTGTATGAACTGTGGAAGTCCGAAGCCACAGGCACCGGAGAACTGGATTTGCAGCTGTGGAGCTGTAAATCATGGGAAATTCTGTACAAACTGCGGCAAACCATTTGCTTAAGAATTACGATTGGATGAGACTCAGATAAGGAGTATATATGTCTGCTATAAAAGAATATAAATGTCCGGCCTGTGGAGGAACGATGGAATTCGACAGTACTTCCCAGAAGATGAAATGTCCTTACTGTGATACAGAGATTTCGGTGGAAGAATATGAAGCACTGAATGAATCGCAGACGAGTGAGGACAAAAAAAGCGGACAGACGGAAAAAAGCACGAAAGAAAGCACTTTTGTTACATATATCTGTGAATCCTGTGGAGGAGAGATTACAGCCGATAAGACGACCGGAGCAACAACCTGTCCGTTCTGCGGGAACCGTGTTGTATTAAAAGGGCAGTTTGAAGGTGGATTAAAACCGGACTATGTCATTCCGTTTAAGCTGGATAAGAAAGCGGCAAAGGCGGCTTACCAGAAGCATCTGGAAGGAAAAGCTTTTGTACCGTCTGTTTTTAAAGAGGAAAATCATATTGATGAGATTGTAGGAATTTATGTACCGTTCTGGCTGTTTGATATGGAGACAAATGCACTGGTTACTTATGATGCAGAACGATCAAGAGTATGGATGAGCGGTGATGTAGAATACACAGAACATGAATTCTTCAAGATTGAGCGTGGAGGAACGATGGCATTCGAGCATATTCCGGAAGACGGATCAAGGAAGATGGAAGATGATCTGATGGAATCGCTGGAACCATACGATTTCAAAGATGCGGTGCCGTTCAAAGATCCGTATCTGGCAGGTTATGTGGCAGAACGGTATGATGTGGAAGCAGATGAGTGTAAGAAACGGGCAAAAAAACGTGCAAAGGCAAGCATAAAGCGGGAACTTCGGGACACAGTGAAAGGTTATTCGATCGTAAAACCGGTTTCAGACAATGTGAAGATCCAAAAGGCATCTCAGAAATATGCGCTGTATCCGGTGTGGATATTAAATACAACCTGGCGGGATCAAAAGTATGTATTTGCCATGAACGGACAGACGGGAAAGATGGTAGGAGATCTGCCGGCAGATAAAGGCGCATTCTGGAAGTATGTTGTATCCAGAGGACTGGTGATCGGAGTCATACTTTATGCACTGATGTGGCTGACGGTTCTGATATAAGAAAAGGAGAAAAGACATGAAACGAAAGAAAACAAGACGGTATATATCCGGTATGCTCGTGGCAGTTCTCCTGTTTCTACTATGCGTAGTTCAGAATGTAAATGCAGAAGATGTACCGGCTGGCAGCGAACTGCCAAGGCTGGTAGATGATGCAGATATCCTAACAGACAGTGAAGAAAAAGAACTGAATCAGCAGCTGGATACAGTCAGCGAGGAGCAGGAGTGTGACGTGATCATAGTGACTGTGGATTCTCTGAATGGAAAGACCGTGGAAGAATATGCGGATGATTATTATGATGACAACAGCTATGGATATGGAGAAAATAACAGCGGGATTCTGTTTCTGGTGGTAATGGATGACCGGGAATGGAATATATCTACAAGTGGAGATGCGATCACGGCGTTTACAGATGCGGGGCTTGCGTATATGGAAGACCAGTTTGTATCAGATCTGAGTGACGGAGCATATATGGACGCATTTTCAAAATATGCATCGTTGTGTGATGATTTTCTGACGCGGGCGGAGAATGGAGAGCCATATGATACGGGGCACCTTCCGAAAAAGAAGGTATCACCGTGGTGGATAGCGGGAGATCTACTGATCGGCGTCATTATCGCATTTGTAATGGCATTGATCAAAAAAACAAAACTCAAATCCGTAAAATCGCAGGTAACGGCAGGCGCATATGAAAAAGCAGGCAGTCTGGATCTGACGGTCAGGACGGATTACTTTGTGAATCGTGTCGTAACAACAAGAAAGATTGAACGGAAGCAGGAAAGTGGTGGAAGTTCTGTGCATACCGGCTCTTCCGGTAAGAGTCACGGAGGACGCAGCGGAAAGTTTTAATCATGAACTTCCGGTACAGAACGCCAGACGGATAAGACGATGCTCAATGGGAGAATTTTTGAGTGAATAAAATGGATATAAATAGACATTTTCTCTGGATTGTTGGTTTTATGATCTGAAAAAAAGAGCTATAGTTAAAGTATACAAGACGGAATATACTTGCAAAAAGGAGGAAGCGTTATGATTATTTGTATCGGAAGAGAATTTGGAAGCGGCGGTCATGAAATCGGAAGAATACTTGCAAAAAAACTGGGACTGGAATTATATGACCGGGATCTGATCGACAAGGCAGCAGAAAAGATTGTTGCAATGCCTAAAGAAGTTCTGGAAAAGGCGGATGAAAAAAAACATAATCCATGGCTGCACCAGGTGTGGTATGATGTGCCGAATCAGGAACTCAACGGAATGACAGCCAATGACACACTGCATCAGGCATACAGTTCTATTATCCGGGAACTGGCAGGAAAAGAAAACTGTGTGTTTGTCGGACGCTGTGCAGATTACATATTGGAACAGGCAGAACTTGATCATATCAGCCTGTTTATAGCGGCACCGTTTGAGTGGCGTGTGCAGAGAAAGATGGAACAGCTTTCGATAGATGAGAAAGCGGCGACTTCGATGGTCAGAAAGAAAGACAAAGACAGGAAAGCATATTATGATTATTACGCCGGCAGAAGCTGGGGCAGACCGCATAATTATGATCTGTGTATTAATAGTTCCAGGCTAGGAATCGAAGTGACAGCAGAAAAGCTGGCAGAGATGGTCCTGCAACTGGAAAAAGGTACGTCTTCTGTTGATTTTGGTCTATAAAAAACTGCAATTGATAATATTGTTATAACGGTATTATCAATTGCAATTTTTTATCTTTATTTGCAGTTCTTTCCGTGAAGATAGAAAAATAAGCCGCCAATGATAAATCCACCGCCTATAATGTTACCGATTGTAACAGGCAGAAGATTGACAAGGAAGAAATTTTCCCAGTTCAGGGAAGCAATCTGACTTTCGGTGATGCCGTACAATTCCTTTGCTTTGGCAACATAATCCGCATTCATGGAAGCAAAGATTCCGGCCGGGATATAATACATATTTGCAACGCAGTGTTCGAAGCCGGATATAACGAATGCCATGATCGGGAAGAAGATGGCGAGGGATTTTCCGGCAATATCTTTTGCAGTAGAAGCCATCAATACTGCAGCGCACACCAGGATGTTACATAAAATTCCGGAGATCAGAGCAGGCAGAAAAGACAGGCTGACTTTTCCGAGAGCTACTTTTATTGTAAATGCACCGAGAGCACCACTGGTGTAATTATACTGTCCGGACAGATATACCAGATACGCGAGAGCAACTGCACCGACCATATTTCCGAAATATACAATTACCAGAGTACGGATGAGAGAAGCAACGCTGATCTTTCTCTTAATACATGCCATCGTCATCATACAATCTCCGGTGAACAATTCTCCTCCGATAAATACAATCATCATCAGACCTACCGGGAAGACGCATCCTGCAACCAGACGTGCAAGCCCTACATTTGAAATATCATGCATGGCAACATTACTGGACTGAGCACCGAGTGCGATGCAGACACCAGCCATGATTCCCATAAAGAATACTTTCTTTTTAGAAGTCGCAGCTTTTTTTACAGCACCGTTCATATTGGCCTGTACAACTTCCTGCGGAGTGTTAAACATTGAATCCATAATAACCCTTTCCTTTAGTAATAGTTTGATAAAAATATCACATAAAATATAACATGGATAACAAAGCAGGGGCAACCTGTAATCGCAATGTTTATGCTCTTTTTTACATACAGTATCGGAAAAATATGTTATAATCGATGAAAAACAGAGAAATTCAATTATCAAATCAGAAAAAGGAGAATTACGATGGCTCAGAATAGCTGTGAAAGCTGTACTTATTATACATACGATGAAGATTATGAAAGTTATATGTGCGATATCAATATGGATGAAGATGAATATATGCGTCTTATATCTGACCAGCATTATCAGTGTCCTTATTACCGGAACGGGGATGAGTATATGGTGGTGAGGAAGCAGATGTGATTGGGATTTAATTTATTAACTGGGGAAGCGGCCTCTCAGTCCTTGAAGGAAACA
>OLRB01000478.1_pt1 | contig 27339 bp, 34 predicted proteins | sample 1672751 | NCBI WGS metagenome assembly OLRB01 (sample SAMEA3136720, study PRJEB25190) | human gut metagenome | biome: human gut; feature: human-associated habitat; material: faeces | place: Austria | collected 2013
AGACTTAGAAGGCGGTGATAACAGTGAAAATTAATAAATTCGTGGAAGATTTAAAAGCAAAATCAGCTGCAGAATTAAACGAAGAATTAGTAGCTGCTAAGAAAGAACTTTTTAACCTGAGATTTCAGAATGCAACTAATCAATTAGACAATACAAGCCGGATCAAAGAGGTTCGTAAGAATATTGCCAGAATCCAGACAGTAATCACTGAGCAGGCAAACGCTGCGAAATAGTGAATATAGGAGGACAGAATCGTGGAAAGAAATCTGAGAAAAACCCGTGTGGGTAAGGTTGTCAGCAATAAGATGGACAAGACCATCGTAGTTGCAATTGAAGACCATGTAAAACATCCTCTTTACAAAAAAATCGTGAAGAGAACATATAAATTAAAAGCTCATGATGAACAGAATGAGTGCAATATCGGTGATACCGTAAAAGTTATGGAAACCAGACCGCTGTCCAAGGACAAAAGATGGAGACTGGTTGAGATCGTAGAGAAAGCTAAATAAGGAGGAAACCAGTATGATTCAGCAGGAAACCAGATTAAAAGTTGCCGATAACACTGGTGCAAAAGAAATCCTTTGTATTCGTGTTATGGGCGGCTCTACAAGAAGATATGCAAGCATTGGCGATACAATCGTTGCTACTGTTAAAGATGCAACACCAGGCGGCGTTGTTAAAAAAGGTGACGTAGTAAAAGCTGTTGTTGTTCGTTCCAAAAAAGGCGCTCGTCGTAAAGACGGATCCTACATCCGTTTCGATGAAAATGCAGCCGTAATCATTAAAGACGATTTAACTCCGAGAGGAACTCGTATCTTTGGACCAGTTGCCAGAGAGCTTCGTGAGAAAAAATTCATGAAGATCGTTTCCTTAGCTCCGGAAGTATTATAGGAGGGTGCCTAATGTCAGCTATGAAGATTAAAAAAGGCGACACTGTTAAAGTAATCGCTGGAAAAGATAAAGGCAAAGAGGGCAAAGTCCTTGCCGTTAACGTAAAAGACAACACCGTGATCGTTGAAAACGTCAACATGGTTACTAAGCACAGCAAACCATCTGCAGCAAACCAGGCAGGCGGAATCACAAAGAAAGAAGCCGCTCTTCATGTATCTAACGTGATGCTGGTAGTAGACGGAAAAGCAACCAGAGTCGGATTCAAGATGGACGGAGACAAAAAAGTCCGTGTTGCAAAAGCAACAGGCGAGGTTATCGATAAATAAGAGAGGAGGCATGACAGGTGAGTAGATTAAAAGAACTTTACAAAAATGAGATCATGGACAACATGACCAAAAAATTCGGATACAAAAACGTTATGGAAGTGCCGAAGCTCGAAAAGATCGTTATCAACATGGGTGTTGGTGAAGCTAAGGAGAATGCTAAGCTTCTCGACGCTGCTATCGCAGATATGGAGCTTATCACAGGTCAGAAAGCCGTTGCAACAAAGGCTAAAAAATCTGTGGCTAACTTCAAAATCAGAGAGGGTATGCCGATCGGCTGTAAAGTAACATTAAGAGGAGAGAAGATGTACGAGTTCGCTGATCGTCTGATCAACCTTGCACTTCCTCGTGTACGTGACTTCCGTGGTGTAAACCCGAACGCATTCGACGGCAGAGGAAACTACGCTCTTGGTATCAAAGAGCAGCTGATCTTCCCTGAAGTTGAGTACGATAAAGTAGACAAGGTAAGAGGTATGGACATTATCTTCGTTACAACAGCGAAGACTGACGAGGAAGCTCGTGAGCTTCTGACACAGTTCAACATGCCTTTTGCTAAATAAGGAGGAGAATTTAAATGGCTAAAACAGCAATGAAAATCAAACAGCAGCGCAAACAGAAATTCTCCACAAGAGAATACAGCCGCTGCAGAATTTGCGGTCGTCCGCACGCTTACTTAAGAAAATACGGTATCTGCCGTATCTGCTTCCGTGAACTGGCTTACAAAGGTCAGATCCCGGGCGTAAAGAAAGCATCCTGGTAATCGAAAACACTTAATGAATGCAAGCCGTCAGGCACAGCGTGAATTTAGTACAAAGGTCGTTCGAGGGAACTTAATGAAGCCGGGCAAACGCAAAGGCTGAATTTAGTGAACCGAACTTCCTTGTGCAGATTTATATAAATAATAACGAATCATGTAAAGTCTGAAAAGAAAATTAGAGGAGGAAACTAACATGACAATGAGCGATCCGATTGCAGATATGCTTACAAGAATCCGTAACGCTAATACTGCAAAACATGACACAGTAGATGTTCCGGCATCCAAAATGAAAATTGCTATCGCAAATATTCTTCTTGACGAGGGATATATTGCAAAGTATGATTTAGTAGAAGACGGTGTTATCAAAACACTTCATATCACACTGAAATACGGTGAGACTAAAAACGACAAGATCATCACAGGTCTGAAGAGAATTTCCAAACCGGGTCTTCGTGTATACGCAGGCAAGGATGAGCTGCCGAGAGTACTTGGCGGACTTGGAATCGCAATCATTTCCACAAACAAGGGCGTTATCACTGACAAAGAGGCTCGTAAGCTTCATGTCGGCGGAGAAGTTCTTGCATTCGTATGGTAGGCCGAAAGCAACTTAATGAATGCAAGCCGTCAGGCGCAACATGAATTTAGTGCGAGGTCCATCCCGAACCTTAACGAGCCCAGCTGTAGCGCGGGCGAGTTTAGTTGAGGGATGCGTGTAAAATTATGATATCTTGAAATAAAGAAAGATATAAACACTGAAAACAGAGAGATCTTGCATCTCTCCGACAATCTAAGTAAGGAGGACAATATTATGTCACGTATCGGCAGACTTCCGGTAGCTATTCCTGCAGGCGTTGAAGTAAATGTTGCAGCAGGCAATGTAGTGACCGTTAAAGGGCCAAAGGGAACACTTGAAAGAGCGCTTCCTACAGAAATGGAAATCAAAGTAGAAGATGGTCATGTAGTTGTTACAAGACCAAACGATCTGAAAAAAATGAAAGCTTTGCACGGTTTAACAAGAAGCCTTATCCAGAATATGGTAACAGGTGTAAACGAAGGCTACACAAAAGAGCTTGAGGTAAACGGTGTAGGTTATAGAGCTCAGAAGCAGGGCAAAAAGCTTGTGCTTTCTCTTGGATATTCTCACCCGGTAGAGATGGAAGATCCTGAAGGAATCGAGTCCAAAGTTGATGGAAACAAGATCATTGTTTCCGGTATCAGCAAAGAAAAAGTTGGTCAGTTTGCAGCAGAGATCAGAGATAAGAGAAGACCGGAGCCATATAAGGGCAAGGGAATCAAATATGCTGACGAAGTGATCAGACGTAAAGTCGGTAAGACCGGTAAGAAATAAATAAGGAGAGTGAGAACATGATTAAGAAAGCATCCAGAGCGGAAATTCGTGAAAAGAAACATAGAAGACTCCGTCATCATCTGAATGGAACAGCAACTACTCCAAGACTGGCAGTATTCCGTTCCAACAAGCATATCTATGCACAGATTATTGATGACAGCGTGGGAAAAACTTTAGTATCAGCTTCTACTCTTCAGAAAGATGTAAAAGCAGAGCTTGAGCATACAGACGATGTAAAAGCAGCAGCATATCTTGGAACTGTAATCGGTAAGAAAGCAGTTGAAGCAGGTATCGAGAGCGTAGTTTTCGACAGAGGAGGCTACATTTACCACGGAAAAATTAAAGCATTAGCAGACGCAGCAAGAGAAGCTGGACTGAAATTCTAAAAGGGAGGAAAAAGACACATGAAACATAATCTTATTGATGCTAGTCAGTTAGAATTAGAAGATAAAGTAGTGTCAATCAAACGTGTTACCAAGGTTGTTAAAGGTGGCCGTAACTTCCGTTTCACAGCTTTGGTTGTTGTAGGTGACGGCAACGGACATGTTGGTGCAGGTTTAGGAAAGGCAGCTGAAATTCCGGAAGCGATCCGCAAAGGAAAAGAAGATGCTATGAAAAAACTGGTAACAGTAGCAAGAGACGAGAACGGTTCTATCACACATGACTTCGTAGGCAAATTCGGAAGCGCTGAGATGCTTCTGAAACGTGCTCCGGAAGGTACTGGTGTAATCGCCGGAGGTCCGGCACGTGCCGTAATCGAGCTTGCAGGTATCAAGAACATCCGTACAAAATGTATGGGCTCCAGAAATAAACAGAATGTTGTCCTGGCTACCATCGAAGGTCTCAGCCAGCTGAAGACTCCGGAAGAAGTTGCTAAACTTCGCGGAAAATCTGTAGATGAGATTCTGGCATAAGGAGGAAACGAAAAATGGCAGATACAATTAAGGTTACATTAGTAAAGTCTCCAATCGGTGCAGTTCCGAAACACAAAAAGACTGTAGTTGCTATGGGACTTACAAAAATGCATAAAACAGTTGAAATGCCGGATAATGCTGCAACAAGAGGAATGATCAAACAGGTTCAGCATCTGGTAAAAGTTGAAGAGTAATTCTACACAGTATAGATAATAAAAGGAGGTGCCAAACATGGATTTATCAAACCTGAGACCTGCAGAAGGTTCCAAGCACAGTGATAACTTCAGAAGAGGCCGTGGACATGGTTCCGGAAACGGAAAGACAGCCGGAAAAGGACATAAAGGACAGTTAGCACGTTCCGGACACAAGAAACCGGGATTTGAAGGTGGACAGATGCCTTTATACAGACGTCTTCCGAAGAGAGGCTTCAAAAACAGAAACTCCAAAGAGATCATTGCAATCAATGTTGACGTTCTGAATCGTTTTGAGGACGGAGCAGAGGTTACAGCTGAGAGTCTGCTGGAAAGCCGCGCAATTTCCAAAATCGGCGACGGTGTAAAGATTCTTGGAAACGGTGAGCTGACTAAGAAACTTAACGTAAAAGTGAACGCTGTCAGCGAGACCGCAAAAGCTAAAATTGAAGCTGCTGGTGGTACAGTAGAGGTGATTTAATGTTTGAAACTCTCAAAAGTCTCTTTAGAGTAAAAGAGATGCGTCGTAAGCTGTTTTACGTGATCGGAATGATCTTTGTCATCCGAATCGGATCTCAGCTTCCTGTTCCGGGTGTGGACAGCGACGTATTCAGACAGTGGTTTCAGAGCAACACCGGGGACGCATTTAACTTTTTTGATGCGTTCACCGGCGGCTCCTTTGAGAGTATGTCCATATTTGCTCTGAACATTACACCATATATTACATCATCCATTATCATCCAGCTTCTTACAATCGCGATTCCTGCTCTGGAAGAAATGCACAGAGACGGTGAAGAGGGAAGAAAGAAGATGACAGCAATTACCCGTTATGTAACGGTTGGTCTTGCTCTGTTTGAGTCTGTTGCAATGACAATCGGTTTTGCAAGAGGAAACATTGTTCAGGACATGAACGTTCTTAAGGGAATTGTAGTAGTAGTATCTCTGACAGCAGGATCTGCTATGCTGATGTGGATTGGTGAGCGTATCACAGAAAAGGGAATCGGAAATGGTATTTCTATTGTACTTGCAGTAAATATCGTGTCCAGAATCCCAAGTGATATGGTAACTCTGTATGAGAACTTTATTAAAGGCAAAACAATTGCCAAGGGAATGCTTGCAGGTGTGATTATCTTTGCAGTTATTCTTGTGGTAGTGGTATTTGTTCTTATTCTCAACGGAGCTGAAAGAAGAATTCCGGTACAGTATTCCAAGAAGATGGTTGGAAGAAAGCTTGTTGGCGGTCAGACAAACCATATTCCTCTGAAAGTAAACACTGCCGGAGTTATCCCGATCATTTTTGCTTCTTCCATTATGTCTTTCCCGGGACTGATCGCTCAGTTTGCAGGCAAAGCAAATGGTACAGGAATCGGAAGTGAAATTTTGAAGGGGCTGTCTTCCAGTAACTGGTGTGATCCGTCTCAGCTGAAATACAGCTGGGGCCTGATCGTATATATTGTTCTCTGTGTATTCTTTGCATATTTCTATACTTCCATTACCTTTAATCCACTGGAAGTTGCAGATAATATCAAGAAACAGGGCGGCTTTATTCCGGGTATCCGTCCGGGTAAACCAACATCCGATTATCTGGAGAAACTCCTGACTTACATTATATTTATAGGCGCAGTTGGCCTGATCATCGTGGCAGTTATTCCGTTCTTCTTTAACGGTATCTTTAAGGCTCAGGTTTCCTTTGGAGGAACCTCACTTATTATCGTTGTAGGTGTTGTCCTTGAGACTGTGAAACAGATTGAATCTCAGTTGCTTGTCCGCAACTATAAAGGCTTTCTGGCTAACTAGTGCGCAAATTTATTGTCAGCAATGAAGTTGTGCACAGGAAATGAAGGTTGCGGTGTGCTTCTGCATGCTGCAGCCATTTTAAGTTATCAGGGATAAATCAGGACAGCGCCTTATTGCTGCCTGTTTGTCCTGGAATATAAGGAGGGTATGATTATGAGGATTATTATGCTGGGTGCGCCGGGTGCCGGAAAAGGAACTCAGGCAAAAAAAATTGCTGAGAAATATGGAATTCCCCATATTTCCACAGGAGACATTTTCCGTGCAAACATCAAAAACGGCACGGAGCTTGGCAAAAAAGCAAAAACCTATATGGATCAGGGGCTTCTTGTACCTGATGAACTGACCTGTGATCTTGTAGTAGACAGAATCCAGCAGGATGATGCAAAGAACGGCTATGTTCTTGACGGTTTTCCGAGAACCATTCCTCAGGCAGAATGTCTGACAGAGGCTCTTGAGAAACTGGGAAGCAAGATCGACTTTGCCATTGATGTGGATGTTCCGGATGAAAACATCGTAAACCGTATGGGCGGAAGACGCGCCTGCCTGAAATGCGGAGCCACCTATCATCTTGTTTATGCGGCTCCGAAGACAGAAGGCGTATGCGATACCTGCGGAGAGAAACTGGTTCTTCGTGACGATGACCAGCCGGAAACTGTTCAGAAGCGTCTGAACGTATACCACGAGCAGACACAGCCTCTGATCGATTACTATACAGAGCAGGGTGTATTAAAAACAGTAGACGGAACACGTTCTCTGGATGAAGTATTCCAGGAAATCGTGGGAGTTTTAGGAGAATAAAAAATGTCAGTTTCAATTAAGTCAGAACATGAAATAGAGCTTATGAGACATGCCGGTCATTTACTGGAAAAGGTCCACAATGAACTGGCTGCTCATATCAGACCGGGAATCAGTACCAAGGAACTGGACCGTATCGGAGAGGAAATGATCCGCTCTCTGGGCTGTACTCCGAATTTTCTGAATTATAACGGATTTCCGGGATCCTTTTGTATCAGCATCAATGATGAAGTGGTACACGGAATCCCGTCCAAAAAGAAAATCATTCAGGAGGGAGATCTTGTAAAGATCGACGCGGGACTGATCTATCAGGGATATCATTCTGATGCAGCCCGTACCTATGCAGTAGGAGAAGTTTCTCCGGAAGCCCGTCAGCTTATGGAAGTAACAAAGCAGAGCTTCTTTGAGGGCATTAAATTTGCAAAGGCAGGAAATCACCTGAATGATATTTCCAAGGCAATCGGAGCTTATGCAGCAAAATATAATTATGGTATTGTGCGTGATCTGGTTGGACACGGAATCGGAACTCATCTTCATGAGGATCCCCAGATACCAAACTTTCCTCAGAAGCGCCGTGGGATCAAGCTGATGCCGGGCATGACTCTGGCAATTGAACCGATGATCAATATTGGCCGCGCAGACGTGGCCTGGGAGGACGATGACTGGACAGTTGTCACAATGGACGGATCTCTTTCCGCTCATTATGAAAACACCGTTCTGATCACAGACGGCGAACCGGAAATTCTGACTCTTACAAAATGACAGATGACACAGGAGGTTAAGGATGTCAAAAGCAGATGTGATTGAAGTAGAAGGAACTGTACTGGAGAAGCTTCCAAACGCAATGTTTAAGGTAGAGCTGGAGAACAAACATGTGGTTCTCGCTCATATCAGTGGTAAGCTTCGTATGAATTTTATCCGTATCCTTCCGGGAGATAAAGTAACAATCGAGCTTTCTCCGTATGATCTGTCCAAGGGCAGAATTATCTGGAGAGATAAATAAAAAGTCTCTTTCCGAGAGCAGCAATAAAGATATTACTTGAGGCACAGGAATTATATCAGATTCCTGTGCTTTTTGTATTTATCGGGAAAAACTGTATTATGCAGTCTGTTTTCCGCAGATAACAAATGTTCCGTAAGAATGTATTTTACTGATTTTTCAGAAATAAAGAAAGAGGAAATTTATGTTAAAATCAGATGATTTTAGTATGAAATTGTTGATATCTGTCATAAAGGAGGCATAGATTTAGACCAATTCAGTCTTTTTTTCAACTTTACATACAAGATATGCTATGTTAAAATATATAATATATTACGGGTTTTGTGACAGCGTATCAGCTTTACGGCAGAAGCTTTTTCTGTGGCAGGAAAAACAGACTGCATAATTATTACAATTTATGTGATAAGGAGAAGCTGGAAGGAGAAATATGAAAAATTCACAGAAATATATGACTGCGCCTGAAAACAGGCAGTTTTTTGCGTTCCCGGATTTTTGTGGGGGGGGGCAAAATGCAAGTGCTTTGTGGAACTATGAACGGGAAAGTTACTGCTAAACTGAATAAAGTTTTATTGGATATGATAAAACATCCACACACAATTTGCAATAAGCATCCAATACTGTTGAAAATATCATATTCAGCCTGCAAATGTTAGAAGAAGACCATTTACAGGCTATTTAGCGTGTTCAGAACTTTTGCAGCGGGATGAAGCGTCTGGTTTTTGATCAGCTTCATGGCAACGGAAAAACGAAAAGAAAAATATTAAGTTTGAGGTTGGAGGATATCAATGTATCGGAAAAATTCAAGTGGTTGGGTAAAACATGTTGACTTTATTTTATTGGACTTACTGTGTATTCAGCTTGCATTCTATTTTTCCTATGTGTGTCGGATGGGAGAATGGAATCCCTACAGTGTACCAATATATCGAAATATGGCAATCTTTATAGAACTGGCAGATATAGCTGTTATATTTCTGTTTGAGTCCTATAAGAATGTATTAAAAAGAGGATATTACATAGAACTTGTTTCTTCCATAAAACAGGCAGTGATGCTGATACTGGTGGGAAGCCTGTATTTGCTCAGCGTACAGGAAGGAAATATGTATTCCAGAACTGCGTTTTATTTAATGGGCATTTTTTATGCTGTCTTTGCCTACGGCGCACGTATTTTGTGGAAACGCTATCTGAAAAAGAAAATGAAAACAGGCGGCGACAGTTCTCTGATTATCATTACTTCCAGTAAGATTGCCGAAAAAGTAGTAAAGAGCATTAAAAATCATAACTATGAAATGTATCAGATGAATGGCGTTATAGTTCTGGACCGGGATATGACAGGAGAGGATATTGAGGGCGTTCCCGTTGTTGCAAATGCAGAAAATGTAGCAGAATTTCTGCGTCAGAGCTGGGTAGACGAAGTATTTATAAATCTGGATGAAAGTATCCCGTACCCAAAGGAACTAATAGAAAGATGCTCTGAAATGGGACTTACAGTGCATTTGAATCTTGTAAAGATTACAAACAGCACATTAGGCAAACAATCCATTGGAAAAGTCGGAGAATACACAGTGCTGACCACGAGTATTAACTATATGACCATGAGACAGGCCTTTTTAAAGAGAACCATGGATATTGCTGCAGGTCTGGCGGGATGTATTGCCACAGGGATCATTTTTGTGTTTGTAGCACCCATTATATATATAAGTTCACCGGGACCGATTTTTTTCAGTCAGGAACGTGTAGGACAGAATGGTAAGATATTTAAGATGTATAAATTCCGAAGCATGTATATGGACGCGGAAGAGCGGAAAGCTGAACTGATGAAAGAAAATAAAATGAGTAGCAATCTGATGTTTAAGCTGGACTTTGATCCGAGAATCATCGGAAACAAGGTCCTTCCGGACGGCACAAAAAAGACCGGGATCGGTCAGTTCATCCGATCCACGTCACTGGATGAGTTTCCGCAGTTCCTTAATGTGCTTCTTGGACAGATGTCGTTGGTAGGCTTCCGTCCGGCGTTAAAATCCGAGTATGAAGAGTATGAATATCATCACAGAGCAAGAATCGCCATGAAACCGGGAATTACCGGAATGTGGCAGGTCAGCGGCAGAAGCGATATCACTGACTTTGAAGAAGTAGTAAAGCTGGATACAGAATATATAAGAAACTGGAGCATGGGACTGGATTTCAGGATCCTGTTTAAGACGGTTGCTGCTGTCCTAAAGAGAGATGGATCTATGTGATATAATTATGATTTTACAGGAAAAAACATTAATGATTAAAAGAGACTGATGTACCGGAAATCCCTGTATTTGTAAATTGAAGGAGCAGAATGATGAAAAATATGCAGAAATACAGAAGACTGAAAAATCTTTTTTTGAGACAGAGCTACCTGGATGCCTGGGAAGACTACATGAGAAGTATCCGGAAAACAAGCTATACTCAGTGGGACTATGTAGTGCTGACCGCTTCTAATGAAGCGCAGGCAGAAGCGTTTGAATGTCAGATCAGGTACAGACAGGAAAGGGGAGTTTTACCTAAAAATACAAAGTTTCTGGTGATTTCGGATCCTGACGGGAAGAGGATCGGATCAGGAGGAGCAACTTTACAGGTACTTCGTGTCCTTTCTGAACAGGAAGGTTTTGGCGGGAATTTCCATGGTAAACGAGTTCTGGTGATTCATTCAGGAGGAGACAGCAAAAGAGTGCCGCAGTATTCAGTATGTGGAAAATTATTTTCTCCTGTTCCACGGGAACTTCCCGATGGACGGCCCTCAACTTTATTTGACGAATTTCTGATAGGAATGGCAGGAGTTCCCTCCCGATTTAAAGATGGCATGTTAGTGTTATCAGGAGATGTACTGCTGTTATTTAATCCTTTGCAGATTGATGCGCAATTCAGCGGAGCTGCTGCCATTTCCATGAAGTCTCCGGTAGAGGTTGGGAAAGATCACGGCGTATTCTTAAATGACGGTACAGACCATGTTCAGAAATTTTTGCATAAACAAACAGTGGAAACACTGCAGAATATGGGGGCAGTAAATAGCCAGGGCAATGTAGATCTGGACACCGGAGCAGTGTTATGCAGCGCAGAAATGCTGGAAGCTTTGTTTTCCCTGATTGCAGAGAATGGACAAATACAGGAGGACAGGTATTCACAGTTTGTAAATGAAAGATCACGAATTAGCTTTTATGGAGATTTTCTTTATCCGCTGGCAAAAGAATCCACACTGGAACAGTTTTATCTGGAGCAGCCGGAAGGAAGTTTTTGTGATGAATTAAAAGAATGCAGGACAAAGATCTGGGAAGCGCTTCACGAATTTCCTATGAAACTGATCTGTCTTTCACCGGCAGAATTTATTCACTTTGGAACAACCGGAGAGCTTTTATCACTGCTCACCAAAGAAATCAGTGATTATGAATTTTTGGATTGGAAGCCGCTGGTGTCTGCCAACAGAGAAGAATGCCCGGGGGCGGTTCATAATGCGCTTATTGATGATTCAGTAAAGATAGAAGAGAACTGTTATATAGAGAGCAGTATGCTGACAGAAGGTACGGTTGTTCATAAAGGCGCAGTTGTCAGCATGGTAACACTGGAGAATATAGAAGTACCTGAAAATTCAGTTTTTCATGCAGTTCGTCTGAGAGAAAATAATGAATATGTATTGCGTATTTACGGAGTCTGTGATAATCCTAAAAAAACACTGGAAGAAAATGGAACGTTTTTAAACGGAACAATGAAGCAGCTTCTGGAAAACGCTAAAGCAGGCGTACAGGATATATGGGAAAATGGAGAGCATACTCTGTGGACGGCAAAAATATACCCCTCTGCCCTGAAAAAAAGAGATGCACAAAAGGCATCTATGGTTTTACTGCGTATTATGGATGGAACAGCAACAGACGAGGAAATTCTGAACTGGAAAAATCAAAGACGGTACAGCCTTCAGGAATCTTTTATGCTGGGAGACACCACACGGTTTATTGAGTGGAGTACAGAACTTCAGAATCAGATCATGGTGGAAAAGTTCCTGAAACATCTGTTTGCAGGAGAACATTATATTCCTGCTCTTAAAATTTTTGGTGAATCAGAATTGAATGAACGGCAGTTTGACATTTTGATGGAAAAAGTTGAGCATATGACATTTTCTGAAAAAATTCGTGTTCTGTATGCAGTTTCCCGTTCTATGAAATATCAGTCAGCGGTATTCCACGAAATTGCGTACGATAAGGTGGAGAAAATGTGCTTTGATGCGATACAGAAAGCTGTATGCCTGGAAGAAAACTGCCATGAGGGGGATTCATATCATATTCAGAGAGATAAGGTAAGAGTAACCCTGCCGGTCCGTGTAAACTGGGGAGGAGGATGGACAGATACCCCCCCATACTGCAATGAAAAAGGTGGAGTTGTATTAAATGCCGCAATTCTTCTGAAGGGAGAGCGGCAGATTGAAGTAGAAGTACGTAAACTGGAAGAACTGCATATTGAGTTTGCAAGCCTTGACTTTCAGGCATATGGAACAGCTTTATCCGCAGAGGAAATACAGGACTGCAATAACCCCTATGATTCCTTTGCATTACATAAGGCAGCACTGATTGCCTGTGGTATTATCCCGCAGCACGGCAGTGTGAATCTTCAGGATATTTTAAGACGTCTGGGAGGCGGAATTTACATTTCCACCCGGGTTTGTAATGTACCGAAAGGCTCCGGGTTGGGAACCAGCAGTATTCTTGCAGGAGCTGCTGTCAAGGCGATTGGTGAATTTTTAGGAGAAGACTGGTCCGACAGTGTTCTGTATCAGCGAGTGTTGAATCTGGAACAGATCATGAGTACAGGCGGCGGCTGGCAGGATCAGGTAGGAGGCCTGACTCCAGGAGTGAAATACATTACAACAAAGCCGGGGATGAAACAGGAAATTAAAGTAGAACACATAGAACTGGATGAAGCAACAAAAGCAGAGCTTCAGGAACGGTTTGCACTGATTTATACCGGACAGAGACGCCTTGCCAGAAATCTTCTGAGATATGTAGTTGGCGGATATATCGGCGGACGTCCGGAATCCATTGAAGCATTGGAAGAAATGAAACATCTGGCAGTTTTGATGCGGTATGAACTGGAACAGGGGCGGATTGATGAATTTGCAAAACTGCTGAACCGGCACTGGGAGGTATCGAAGAAACTGGATGCAGGATCAACTAACACATGTATTGATCAGATTTTTGAATCCTGTGAAGATCTCATTGATGGAAAGTTTATCTCAGGAGCCGGCGGAGGCGGATTCCTGCAAGTTATCCTGAAAAAAGGTGTCACAAAAGAGCATTTAAGGAGAAGGCTCAGGAACGTGTTCCAGGATTCCGGTGTAGATATGTGGGAAAGTGAATTTTTGTGGTAAGAAGTATGCTAAATGTACAATAAGACAGTAATCTACTAAAAAATGATATATGCTTAGGAGAGACAGGAATGTATAAATGAATACTTTGACTGATGGAGTAATATTCTGAGTATATTAAGTAGAAGCTTGGTGGAAGTAAAATAAATTTGTGGTATTAAAAATAAGACTGAAGTACTGACAGTAAAGAAAAATATTTGATTGTAATAAATACCTTATTGATTATCAGTTAATTTGTTAGTATGATAAACATGTGTAGGAGAAAATCAAAGAAGTGTATCTGTTCTTTAAGAGATTAGAATATAAATAAAAATTATTATTTAGAGGATTGGTGCAACGAGAACAAAAGGAGAAGTATTATGAAGAAATACAAAATTGCTGTAGCTGGAACTGGTTATGTGGGATTGTCAATTGCAACTTTGCTTTCACAACATCATAAAGTTGTTGCAGTGGATATTGTTCCGGAAAAAATTGAGATGATAAATAACCGGAAGTCACCGATTCAGGATGATTATATTGAAAAATATCTGGCGGAAAAGGATTTGGATCTGACTGCAACCTTGGATGCAAAGGCTGCATACTCTGATGCGGACTTTGTTGTTATAGCGGCTCCGACAAACTACGACAGTCACACGCAGCACTTCGACACATCTGCTGTCGAGGCTGTGATCAAGCTGGTCATGGAGTACAATCCGAACGCCATCATGGTAATCAAGTCAACGATTCCTGTGGGCTACACGGCAAGTGTGAGAGAAAAGTTCAACAGCAAGAATATCATTTTCAGCCCAGAGTTCCTGCGGGAATCCAAGGCTCTTTACGACAATCTGTATCCTTCCCGTATCATTGTCGGTACTGATCCGAACAATGAGCGGCTGGTAGAGGCAGCACATGAGTTTGCAGGTCTGCTGCAGGAAGGTGCTATCAAGGAGAACATCGACACGCTGATCATGGGCTTCACCGAGGCCGAGGCAGTCAAGCTGTTTGCTAATACTTATCTGGCTCTGCGTGTGGCCTACTTCAATGAGCTGGATACCTATGCAGAAAGCAAGGGGCTGAATACCCAGCAGATCATTGACGGTGTTTGCCTTGATCCTCGTATCGGCAGCCATTATAACAACCCGTCCTTCGGCTATGGCGGTTACTGTCTGCCGAAAGATACGAAGCAGCTGCTGGCAAACTATGCCGACGTGCCGGAAAACCTGATTGAAGCGATTGTTGAGAGCAATAGAACTCGTAAGGACTTCATCGCCGACCGTGTTCTGAAGCTGGCGGGCTACTACGGCTACGATGCAGAGAATGAGTTCGATGAGGATAAGGAAAAGGCAGTCACTATCGGTGTGTATCGTCTGACCATGAAGAGTAATAGTGACAACTTCCGTCAGAGCTCTATCCAGGGCGTTATGAAGCGCATCAAAGCGAAGGGCGCAACGGTTGTGATTTACGAGCCGACGCTGAAAGACGGTGAGACTTTCTTCGGATCAGTAGTGGTTAATGATCTGGCTAAGTTCAAGGAAATGAGCAACGCCATCATTGCAAACCGGTATGACAAGTGCCTGGATGAAGTGAAGGATAAGGTTTATACAAGGGATCTGTTCGGAAGGGACTAAGACGGTAAACCATTAGGGAGAAACACATGAACATTAAGCAGATTATTTATTGTATCACTGGTTTGCCAAACCGGATTTATAACGCTTTGATAATGAAATATCGCCATGTAAAACACGGAAATAATCTTCGGATAAACGGTCGTATTCATTGTGTTTCAAACACCTCTGATGGAATTGTTATTGGAGATGATGTCTCCATTAATTCATGCTTAGGAAGTAATCCTATTGGTGGAGATACAAGGACGATTTTGTTTGCAAAAGGCAAAGGGAAGATTCGTATTGGGAACGGTTGTGGTATCTCAAACGCAACATTGTTTGCTTGCAACTCGATAACTCTGGGAAGCCAGATTTTAGTGGGGGGGGGTACCAAGATATACGACACTGATTTCCACTGGCTGGATTTTGAAAAGCGAATGAGTGAACAGGGTGGAGCGACAAGCCCAGTAGTCATTAAGGATGGAGCGTTTATTGGCGCACATTGTATTATCCTCAAAGGTGTAACCATAGGAGAGAACTCAATTGTCGGAGCTGGTTCTGTTGTAACAAAGTCCATACCAGATGGAGAAATATGGGCGGGAAACCCGGCGAAGTTTATAAGAAGGGTAGATTGAAATAAAATACATGAAAAAAATGCTGACGAAATTAAAACAAGGTGTGCATCAATGGAGAGTACGTAAGTCTTGTGTGTTTGAGGATAATGTAATTATAGATTCCTATGATCAATTTGAAGGAATGAATAGACTTACAACAGATGTAACTTTTTTGACAAGTTCAATAGGATATGCGAGCTATATTGGAAATCGTTCGTTCATTAAAAATACAAAAATCGGAAGATATACATGTATTGCAACTGATGTCATGACGGTTGCAGGCAGTCATCCGACATCGAAGTTTGTATCTATTCACCCAGCTTTTTACTCAACGAGAAAGCAGTCGGGATTTACCTATGTGAGTGAAGATAAATTCAGCGATTTCAACTATATAGACGAGAATCAAAAGTTTACCGTAATGATTGGTAACGATGTTTGGATTGGCTCAGGCGTAAAAATAAAGGAGGGTATTACTATCGGTGACGGTGCAGTTGTTGCAGCGGGAGCTATCGTAACGAAGGATGTACCTTCATATGCAATTGTTGGTGGTGTTCCAGCAAAGGTCATCAAATACCGTTTTGATGAGGAGACGATTAAGAAGTTGCTGGAACTGAAATGGTGGGAAAAAGACCAGGCATGGATAAAAAAACATGCGGATGATTTTGAAAATGTGGGTAAACTGCTATCACGCTTAGAAGAATAGAACAGGAGGGATGATTGAATGGCTACTTCAGCAAATAAATATATACGTAAAGTAGATAAATCTAAAATTCCGACATGTAACATCTTGGGAGTAAACATAGCGGCTATCAACATGGAGTGGCTGTTGAAATATCTTGATGAGAATATAGATGACATAAAAGGCGACTATATTTGCGTGTCAAATGTACATACAACTGTTACCAGCTATGAAGATGCTTCTTATTGTGCTGTTCAGAATGGCGGCTTGATGGCAATTCCGGATGGCGGTCCATTGTCCAAAGTTGGACAGAAGCGCGGTCATAAGAATATGGCAAGAACGACGGGACCTAGCTTGATGGGAGAAATATTTAAGATTTCTGCTGAAAAAGGGTACCGCCATTATTTTTATGGTAGCAAAGAAGAAACACTGGAAGTTTTGAATCAGAAGTTGACGGAAAAATATCCGGGCATTCAGATAGCTGGAAGGTATAGCCCTCCGTTTCGGCCGCTTACTGAAGAAGAAGATAATGCTGTGATTGAACGAATCAATGAAACAAAGCCGGATTTTGTATGGGTAGGCTTGGGAGCACCGAAACAGGAAAAATGGATGGCTGCGCATCAGGGAAAAATCAATGGACTGATGCTCGGTGTTGGAGCTGGGTTTGACTATTATGCCGAAAATATCAAGCGCGCTCCTATGTGGATGCAAAAAAGCAATCTGGAATGGGTGTATCGACTAATGCAAGATCCGAAGAGATTGTTCAAACGGTATTGGAACACGAATTCCAAGTTTATTTGGAATGCGATGATTAGGGGGAAGTGAGCGGATGAATAATTATTTGATTACATGGTTCTATGCTGAAAAGAAGGAAGATGAAAGTTTTTATCCGTCTGTAGGAGGAAATACAAGTTCTCCGGAATATCAAAAGGTTTATTGGCGCTGTGTTTATGATTTTTATCGTAATGCGCAATTGACTCAAAAAAAAAGCAATGCAAAGTATCTGCTTTTTACCAATGTTCCGAATATACCGACAGATATTGACGGTTTGAATCTGGCGCAGTTCTTTTACGATGCAAACGTTGAAATCAAGCAATTAGAACTTACAAATCGAACGCCGAAAGATTGGTATGGAGCATGGCGGAATTAATTCTATCTATTTGATGTATTGGAATATCTGAAAAATAGGTACGATGGAAATTTTCTTGTTTTGGATTCTGACATTTTTATTACACAAGATTTAAGCAACGTGTTTTATGACATTGAAAAATATCAGATTATTTCCTATGACTGTGGATATAGAGAAGATGTATCCATTAATGGAATCAGCATTCAACAAATGAGGCAATTAGTTGCAAAATTTAATGGGGGGGGGGACGGCAGCAAGCTGCGGTATAAAGGCGGTGAGTTGATCGGACTCCGTTCTGATATACTTCCGGGATTGTTGAAATGCTATTCTGAATTATGGAAATTTAATTATAAGCGTTATGAAGAAAAACAAGTAAAATTGAACGAAGAAGCCCATTTTCTAAGTATAATCTATCATCAGTTAGGGTTTGATGACTCGATAGCAAATAAATATATTAAGCGAATGTGGACGGCTGTTAAATGTGATAATATCGTAGCTGGTGACGAAAACCTTCCGCTTTGGCATCTCCCAGCAGAAAAGAAATATGCGTTTGGAAAAATGTTTGACTTCCTTTGCAAATCTCACACAGAAGAAGAATACATAAACTGTTTGAGAAAAATGTTAGATATTCCAGGATCGAAATATATTAGAATGCTAAAAAAGTGTGTCGCCAAAATAAATGAAAAATTTTGAATAGTCTAAGGAGAAAGCGATGAAAGACGAATTGGGATTAACACAAGCTGATTATAGAAGACTCAAAATTCAGCAGAAAATCAGAAATTTTTTGAATTCTAAATGTCTGCTACCAACGTATATGTTCTACTTTGGGGCAAAGAAGGCATGGAGACTTAATAAAGTTAAGCAGAATAGAATGAATTGGCTGGATGAGTGCTATGACATATTGCAAAATGATTTTTCGGAATTTATAAAAAATTATCATTTTGTAAAGCCGAATATAACAACACGAAAAAAGTACATTTGGGTGTGCTGGCTTCAAGGAGAATCTTTTATGCCAGAAATTGTTAACGAATGTATAAAGTCAATTAGAAAGAACGGGGGGGGGCAGAGGTTGTATTAATTACTGGGAACAATTTGAAACGATATGTAGAATTTCCTGATTTTATATATAGAAAACTGAAAATAGGAAGTCTTGATTTGACACATTTTTCCGATTTGATTCGGATGGAATTATTAAGAAAATATGGTGGACTGTGGCTGGACGCAACAATATTTGTTAGTTCCCCAATCCCTGAAAGTTATTTTGAAAAACAACTGTATAGTATTCAAATGCTTGATGAAGAAAATAGGTACAAGAATATCTATTACGGAAGCATGACATCCTTTTTACTTGGTGGAAAAAATGAATGTATGCTATTCGATTTCTGCTATTCGTTTTTTGTTGAATATTTGAAAAGATACAATAATTTAATAGATGTTCACTGGATTAATTTGGCTATCCGCATGGCCTACGAGAATTTTCCGGAGGTACAGTTAAGTATAGACGAGATTGGTGTAAACAATGGTAATGTACAAGAATTAATGAAAGCGATTAATAGTCCCTATAACGTTGAAAAATATCGGAAGATTAGCAATAAACAAATTTTCCATAAATTAAATTGGAGAAAAGAATATCATGAAATAGCGAATGGAAAGCTAACAATTTATGGATATATAAAGCAGAATTTGGAGTAAAAATGCAAGGCGAAGATAATCAAAAAATGAAAATATTATTGGCACACAATTATTATCAAATTCCAGGAGGAGAAGATAGTGTTGTTTCCAATGAAAAGAAAATGTTAGAAACATATGGACATAAAGTGATATTTTATAGCAGAAACAATTCGGAAATAAAAAGAATGTCCGTGTTCCAAAAGTTGAAACTACCGTTTATAACAATATATAATCCGAAAACTTATAGAGATATCAAAAAACTAATAAAAAAAGAAAAAATAGATATTGTGCATGTTCATAATACTTTGAATTTAATTAGTCCGGCGATTTACTATGCAGCATTGAGTTGTGGAGTGCCAGTGGTTCAGACAATACACAATTTTAGACTTTTATGTCCGGGCGCGACTTTCTACCGGGATGGGCATATTTGTGAGGATTGTGTGCAGCACGGGTTAAAATGTGCTATAAAACATGGATGTTATAGAGGAAGCAAAGTACAAACTTTGATATGTGTTGTAAGTGCGATGTTTCATAGAATAACTGGTATATATGGAAAAATCAATTACATCTGTCTGACTGAATTTAATAAGAAGAAACTGTTAGAGCTGAAACAGATCAAAGAAGATAAAGTGTTTGTGAAGCCAAATTTTGTGGAATGTACGGCAAAATTCATTCCAGAAAAACAACGAAAAGAGCAGTTTGTTTTTGCAGGAAGATTGGATAGATTAAAAGGAATTGATGTTCTCTTAGAAGCGTGGAAACGAATGGGAGAAAAGGCACCAAAACTTATTGTGTGTGGCACCGGTCCAATGGAAGAGTGGTGCAGAAAGTTTTCAGCGGAGAATAAGATAAATGCAGAATTCAGAGGGTTTGTTCCAAATGCTGAAGTGTTGAAAATTGTTGCAAATAGTAAGGCATTGATTCTTCCAACGCAGTGGTATGAAGGTTTCCCGATGAGTATTGTGGAAGCTTTTTCTGTTGGAACGCCGGTAATTTGCTCGGATTTAGGTAATGCTGGAAGTGTTGTAAAAGAGGGAATTACAGGATCAAAATTTGAATCGGATTCAAGGGAAAGCATAGTTGATGCGTTGAATAGATGCAAGAATATGTGTGCAAAGACACGCGATTTTTATATGTCAAATTATACTGAAGCTGATAATTACAAAATTTTAAAGGAAATATATCAAAATATAGGGGTATGATTTTGGCAATGGGTAAAAATTGTTTGGCATCCAGCGGCTTTTAAAATCGATTTTAGAGCAATAGATGGAAGAACTTTTAATTACTATGATGAAGAAAAAGCAGGGAAAATTAGATGAGAGTAGGTTTATTAATAACAAGTGTCGGGAATTTTGGACAAAAAGGCTTTTATAACGCACAGGAAGTTGGACTAGCAAAAGAATTAGATAAACTTTTTGATGAAGTAATCGTTTATAAGGCAATACCGGAAAGCCGAATACAGCAGATCGAGGATATAGAGGGATGTGCTCATTCTACGCTGCATCAAATTCCGGTCAAAAGCAAGGGAACAAATGGTATATGGGATTGTAATGTAATGGATGCCAGTATAGATGCACTGATTTATTTTTCGGACACGCAGCTTTCAGCGCCTAAAGTGTACAGATGGTGCAAAAAGAATGGTATAAGGTTATTCCCATATATTGGCGTGGTTGAAAGCCATAGTACAAACAGATTCAAGAAAATGATAATTGATGCCCTGTTCTATAGAAATGTAAATGTATATAAAAAATGCACATGCTTTGTAAAGACACCAGCTGTTGAAAAAAAACTAAACGGTAATGGCATAAAGAATACCGTGGTAACACCTGTTGGCTTGGATATCTCCCTGCTGAAAGATAAATATGAAACAGTATCTCCAGTAGAACTTAAAAGAAAATATGGTTACTCAGAAAATGATAGGGTTCTTTTATTCATTGGACGACTAATTGAAGAAAAACAGCCCGTTGCAATGATTGAAATCTTGTCGGAGGTCAAAAAGAAAAATAATTGTTATAAGCTTCTGATGATTGGGAAAGGTGAGTTGAAACAAGAAATTGAAAATAAAATCAATGAATTGAATCTTACAGATTCCGTTCAGATGATAGCACAGATTGCAAATAGTGATATTTGGGAGCTATATCGCTTTGCGGATGCTTTTGTAAACTTGAATCGGCAAGAGATTTTTGGAATGGCAATTCTTGAAGCAATGTATTATAGTTGCAAGGTTGTGGCTTGGAATGCGCCGGGACCGAGTTTAATTATTGAAAATGGAAAATACGGATGGCTGGCAGAGAGTAATCAGGAAGTGGTTAAAAGAATCCTTGATCCGAGAAATATCGGCGATGAAGCACATAAAAGAGTTCTGAATGAGTTTACTTGGACGAGCAGTGCTAGAAAGATTTTTTCAGTTGTTGGAGAAATGAAGATATGAAAATATTGGCAATATTTACATGTTATAATCGAAAATATAAGACAAAAAAATGTATAGAAACTATCACAAAAGAAAATCTGAACTGTGAATTTACATTTGTCGTAGCAGATGATGGAAGTACAGATGGAACATACGAGATGCTCCAAACACTAATGGATAATACTAATATTTCCATTTTAAGGGGAAGTGGTGGTTGGTTCTACTCGAGAGGAATGAATGCAGGCATGAATTATGCACTACAAAGTCTTCCGCATGATTTTGACTACACGTTAATGATAAATGATGACGTAGAATTCTATGAAAATTGTATCCAGAATATGATCCAACAGAGTAAAGAGCAACACGATGCTGTTGTAGTAGGGGCAATGTGCGATGATAAGGGGCAGCTTAGTTATGGAGCAGTAAAATACGTTTCTGGATATAAATATAGGAAATTGAGTCTTGATGAATGGAGAATCAAGGCTGATACGTTTAATGCTAATTGCGTGTTGATTCCATATGAAGCATTTGAAAAGGTAGGTGCAATAGATCCTTTCTATGTGCATTCCTTGGGAGATTTTGATTATGGGTTGTCTCTGAAAAAAGCAGGATATGAAATATATCAATCAAATTCCTTTGTGGGAACATGTAATAACAATAGCAACAAAGGAACGTGGACAGATACTACTTTGAATCGGACTGAGCGAATAAAAAGAAAAGAAAGCATAAAAGGTGCGCCCACAAAACAATGGTTTTATTTTCTAAAAAAGAACTTTGGAATTTTCGGTGCAATTAAGGGGACTATCACTCCATTTGTAAGAATTATGGTAGGAAAGTAATGAATGAGTCTTACAGTGCTTTAGGAGGAAAAAGTGTATATACCAATATTATATCTGATTACTTTTTGTTTTTTAGGAACCGTTATAGTCAAAGCAAATAAACATAAGGCGGAATGGCTTTTGTTATTGATTATATTGAGTTATATTAAGACATGCATTATGTACTTGTTTGAAGCAACTACTGTGTTTACTGTATTTACAGTAGGTGGAACACAAGTGCATTTAGATGATATTGTGCTAATAATATTGCTAATATATTGCATGGTAAATATATTGTATCCGTTTCAGGCAGGCAAATATTTCATCGCTTCATTGCTTTTATTAGGTCCGATTATGATTTCGCTAGTCAGAGGAATCATGAATGGAACTGTAGGGTCAGAAGTTTTTTTGTCAGACACGCGGAAATACGTATTGTTTATTCTTGCGTTCTTTGCGTTTTTCTTTGTGATGCGACAAGAAGGAAATACGAGCAGATTGTGGAAATATAAATATTATATTAATACATTAATGAATATTATTTGTGTTTATGTGTTGATTATCTGGGTGCTAGATTTGGTGTTTGGGATTCACAATCTGCCGGGACAACAGAATGGATTGCTTAGTGATGGTGGTTCGACATTCAGAATTATCAATCCACCGCAAGTACTAATAATTTCATTTTATACGCTATATAAAATATACTATGATTTAGAAGAAAAAAAAGTGATTTCGTTTAGATCAATGTTGTTTGCGGGCATTGTTGTTCTTATGCAGTGGCGAACTGTTGTGGCAGCGTTTGGAGTAGGACTCATAATTACTATATGTCTTTCATTAAAAAGAAATGGATTATCTAGAAAGCTGTTAGCTGAGATTGTAGTGCTTGTTATTGCCATTTGTGTTATATTTTTGCAAGGATCGTCAGAAACAGGGTTGATTGCAATGATTACAAATTTGTTTGAATCATTCTCTAATGTTGGAAAGGATACAGGAACGTTTGCTACAAGGACGGAAGTATGGACGATGATTTTAGGATCTTTGAATGGTATTAATGCGTTTTTTGGAAGACCGTTTGGGCAGGATCTTGCTTTGGCTTGGAAAGCATCGGCACATAGTGGATATGTGGACTATATAGCTAAAATGGGATATTTGGGTCTGGTACTTCTGATTATTTTTATGATATTCATGGTTATTAAATCTATAAAGGCAAAGAACTATATGAGTACTATTATATTATGCTCTATGGCAATATATTGGTATGGATATGGATTTACAGTTGAACAAGGTGCGATTCTAGGATTTATTGTGGCAATTCAAGAAGTAATGGATAGACAGGAAGTTGGTGATGAAAAATATGTCAAACATAATAACATTTACTTATAATTATATAAAAGCAAAGGCAAGAGAAAAAAAGGTTACTCATGATAAAATTAGAAAATATCTTGAAGGCAGAAGATTAGTAAAAAAAGAAAAAATCTTAACAGCATGGGAATGCAATCAGTATATTTCAAATAAGATACAAGGAGACCAACCATTTCTTGCAGGAAGATTCGGAGCAACAGAATTATTTTGTGTCAGAACATTCGATTTTCAATTAGAATCGAAATATGGTAAGGCACTTTCTCAGATGCAAATGTGGTCTGGATTTTTTTCAGCACAAACGAAAAATGGTATAAAATTTAAAGATTTAATGATTGATTGTATTCCGCAGGCAGACGTAATGGGAATATGGATGTTGCCGTTTGAGGATTATTATTTAAATAAATATGGAAATGATAATTTGAAAACAACATATCTATTGGATCTTGAACCTTGGAGTTCACCAGAAGAACCATGGTCGGCAGCACTCAAGGGGAAGAAGGTTTTAGTAATTCATCCATTTAAAGAAACAATTGAACAACAGTACCAACGGCGAGAGAAAATTTTCCCAGGAACAAATATCTTGCCAGAATTTGAATTGAAAACATTAAAAGCCGTGCAAACGGTTGCTGGAGAAAAAGACGTACGCTTTCCAACCTGGTTTGATGCGCTGGAATGGATGTATCAGGAGGCAATGAAAATAGATTTTGATGTAGCGATTATTGGATGCGGTGCTTATGGTTTCCCGCTTGCAGCTAAGTTGAAATTAGCAGGAAAACAAGCGATTCATCTGGCCGGGGCTACCCAATTACTTTTTGGTATTAAGGGGAAGCGCTGGGAAGAAAATGATGCATTTGCATATGTTCAGAAGTTTTTCAATGATGCATGGGTATATCCATCAGATGAAGATAAGCCAAAAGAGGCAGCAAAAGTTGAAAATGGGTGTTATTGGTAAAAATTTTATACATTGAAAGGAATTGTATGGTCGTAGTAAAAATAAGTGATGGGTTTGGAAATCAATTGTTCCAATATGCTTTTGGGTATGCATTATCAAGAAAATTAAACACAAAATTGATTCTGGATGCGACGGTTCTAGATAATCATCCAACTCGAAATTATGAACTGGATAAGTTGAACATCAAGGCAGAAAGAGTTATTTCTTACAAAAATTGGCCTAACCAATTAGTTAGAAAAATACTTCGCAAATTGAATATGAGAAAAATTCATTCACAAACTACATTCTTCAAGGAAAAAGAAAAGTGGAAGTATGATGCAACTATTGATAAATTAAGCGATAATATTTATTTAGATGGCTATTGGCAGACAGAAAAATATTTTTTACCATATCGTGAGGAACTATTAGAACTCCTTTCACCAAATTATCAATTGTCAGATGATGCAAAAAAGTATATAAAAAAAGTGACTGAGCGTAATAGTGTATCTGTTCATATTCGCAGAGGTGACTATGAGGCTTTGGGGAATTGTATAAATGAAGAATATTATGTACAAGCAATTAAAAAAATAATAAACCAACAATTGGATGCAGAATTTTTCGTGTTTTCTGATGACTTGGTGTATGCAGAACAATTTATGAGACAATTCAAAAATCTGTGTTATGAACTTGTTAAGTATAAATCTGATAATTTAGCATTGGATGATTTTTTTATTATGTCAGCATGCCGTACAAATATTATTGCTAATAGTACATTTAGTTGGTGGGCAGCATGGTTGAATAAAAACCCAAATAAGAAAATAATTTGTCCTCAGACACGAAACTGGAGCGGTGACTTTTATCCTGAAGAATGGGAAAAAATCATATGTGATTAATGGAGGCTGGTTAATGGCAGATGGTAAAAAATTTGTAAAAAACATCGGTTGGCTAATGGGTGGAAAAATTGTAAATATGATACTACAGTTTTTTGTTTCATTGGCTACTGCAAGGTATTTGGGACCATCAAATTTTGGAACAATTAATTATGTAGCTGCGTTTGTTAGCTTCTTTTCTTCGATTGCATCATTGGGTCTGGCTGTTGTTGTAATCAAAGAGGTATCGCTGAACAGATATGATAATAATGAAATAACATGGACTTCGATATGGTTGCGTTTTGGTACAGCAATCTTATCAACGATTAGTATAGTTGCATTGATGTTTATTACAAACAGAGATGATCCTATGATTGTACAGATTGCGGTTCTTGAATCCTTATCGATTGTGTTCAGCTCTTTTGATACAATTAATTATTACTTTCAAGGAAAACTTTTATCTAAATGGACAAGTATTTCTGGAATACTTGCTTATATTGGAATGAGTCTATACAGAATATATCTTTTGGCAACAGATGCCAATATTGTTTGGTTTGCATTGTCGACATCAACTGATATGATTTTTCAAGCAATTTTTTTGCTGCTATTCTATACTAGAATTGAAGGGTTTAAACCCAGATTTAAATGGAAAATTGGAAAGAGGTTGTTAAAACAATCATATCATTACTTGATTGCAGGGTTGATTTCCATTTTATATGCTCAGGTAGACCGAATCATGTTGGGAAATATGTTGGATAAAACTGCGGTTGGGTATTATTCAGCGGCATTAACAATTTCTACACTTTGGAGTATGATACCTACGGCATTAATACAATCTTTGTCACCGATGCTTTATGAAGCTGCAAGTAAAAGTAGAAGTCGATTTTTGAGAAGACTACGGCAATCATATGCGGCTTTGTTTTGGTTGAATGCACTATATTCGATATTTGTATGTCTCTTTGCATACTGGATTATTCTTCTGCTGTACGGTAGGGATTATCTTGCTGGAACAAATGCGCTTAGAATAGTAGTTTGGTACTATGGACTTTCAACAATGTCCATATTAAATCAGGTATATTTAGCTAATGATGGGAAAGACAAGTACATAAATGCTTTTTGCATTGCTGGACTGGCAACAGATGTAGTCTTAAACTTTGCATTGATTCCAATAATGGGAATAGATGGTGCTGCGATAGCGACTTTAATTACACATATAGTTATTCAAGTTGTTATGCCATATGCATTTAAAGATACACGAGAAATTGCTGTCTGCATTATTAAAGGTGCATTGTTGCAGGATGTTATTAGTAAAGATGAGATGGTAATGATAAAGAGCAAAATTAAAAAAATGATTAAACGAGGTTGACATGAATAATGGAGCGAGACATAATCGAGCAGAGCAGAGACATAACGCTTGATAGCCTAAGCGTTTGGTATTATGTTTGGTTTCTAGTAGCATTGATTTCCTTTAAAGTAAAATGCTTTTTGATATTGAATTTGAAAAAAGCACCAAAGTGTATTTTGCTTGTTAGTTGCACTATAGTTTTATTCTAGGCATTTGTGTTAGATGCACCTTCTAAAATTTTGACAGTGCTTATAGTTGCAAAAGTCGTAATTATTGTTTCTTTAGGTGTCGATTTGATTCCGGTTAAGGTAAGACAGTATTTGGTTCATATTAGTAAAAATACATTGCCTATCTATGGAATTCATTGGTGCTTATTATTTTCACCAATTTTTCGATTGGGAGGATACCAAATTTTAAGAAATGCATTGCCACTATATGCGAATGCATTGTAAGTGCAAAATAATTCGACGGATTGTGTTACCCTAAAAATGAATCCATAATAATCATTAGAAAATGCAAGCATTTCACTTCATCT